>Ga0160467_100574_pt1 | contig 32169 bp, 32 predicted proteins | sample HID1972I_E11MG_FD_108221 | JGI IMG/M metagenome (GOLD analysis project Ga0160467, IMG submission 108221) | Enriched pill bug-associated microbial communities from UW Madison campus, WI, USA - HID1972I_E11 MG | ecosystem: Host-associated > Arthropoda: Insects > Digestive system > Unclassified ... | reverse complement strand
GCGGTTATGGAATTTTTCAGGAGTAACGCCTATGGCTACAGCAATATCCTTACTCTTTTTCATGTAGTTTCCAAGCTTAGGCTCTGCAGGAACATAACTACTGAACTTGCCCTCCACATAATACTGAATAAGCAATAAGTTTAAATCGTTCCCATAATTCTTTTTAGGCAATGCCTCTTTTAATAAGGTGTCTAAACCATGCTTATCCCATACGTACGGACTAAACATATCAGAAACTTCTTGATCCCCGGCGTTTAAGTAATATCTGATCATTGCTCGTCTTTTCTTTTACCGGCCCAACGTTCTTTATTTAATGGGCCTGGAGTCTTTTCAACAATTTCTCTTTCTTTCTTAAGCATATCAGCTCTGCTGCCTTTTTCTTGACCAATCATGCGCTTGTCTTGCATATATTTACTAGAATAACGTTTTTCGATTATAGGTTTGGAGGTCACTCCTGTTTTCAGATATTTTCCTTCCGTCGTCTCTAATTTATAAAGCGTAGTTTCCGCCTTGCTCAGTTTAGAATTACCATGAACCGCTTTAGCAGCATCCCCCGCTATTTCGACTATAGCTGCTTTTACACCAGGAGCTTTTGCAAATATACCAGCTGTTGGGCCACCTCCTGGTATAGATCCTGCTATATTAAGACCTGCTTTAAACATTGCACCTGCCTTTCCACCTTCAGGAACATCGGTCATAGTCATAGATGCCTCGCCATTAGAGTAAGTCATCTTCCCCTCCTGCATAGGGCTGTCACTGAAAAGAGACTTTCCTCAACTAATAGCGGTCGATATACTAGCAGCTATATTATCTCGTGTCTCTAAATAAAGATTCTCAACAAGAGATAACCCATTTCCTTCACCTCCTTCATCAGGCCATCTGCCATCAGGATCTGTGAATCTTACCGGATTATTAAAGCCATAAATATAAGGTGAAAGACTATGATCATTCTCCACACTTGGGTCCACGGTAGTCCACTTTGCAATCACCGGGTCATAGAACCTCGCCCCGTAATCATATTGTCTACCATAAACTGTCCTTTCTCTCTTGGTTTTGCCAGCGAGGAACGGCTGGCACTTCTGTCAAATCATATGGATTATTAGGAGGAAAATTAAATTTAATTCTCTTATTTGAATCAATATCGAATTGCAGAATTTGACTATCATAAACTGTATATAGAGAGCTGTCTAACTTTATATCAGACTTAGAAAGCAACAATTTTACATCCTTTAATTGCATTTTTTCATTATATAAAATTTCTGATCCATCGAAGAAAAGAAAAAGATGGCCTTTATAATAAAAATAACCGCCGGGTAAATCAGTTATCTCTTCTTTATGGAAGATTTGATGAATAGTGATTCTTACAGAATTATACCTTCTTGAAATTAAAAACTTAAAAACCTTTGATCCAGAAGAAGTATCACTTACATGAAATGCATTTATTAAATGTGTTCTTATTTCTTTATTTGAATTAATAAGGTTTGCAAGAACCTGAGCATGAGAGAGGCTTTCTACGTTTGAATTACAAGAAATAAAAAACAAGAATGAAAATAATATAAGAATGAAATACTTCATTATTTTAATAAGTTTAAATTTGGTATAATCTTAAATCCTTTTATAAGTAACTGGTTAGTAGTCATGATTGTGTTATGTTGATTTTTTTGTGCATCAGTAACAGAAACTCCATAGATATTGATTGGATGAATAACTATGCCTGGCACACCAGTTGCTCTAATAAAACTAATATCTAAAGGACTGGGAGGACCATCTGTATATTTACCTCCGCCAGGATGAGTGTGAATAGATGCTAAGGGACGTATTGATTTGCCATGAAAATCAACAGTTAAACTGGATCCTTGTCCTTCCATATCATAAACATCAAATGTTGCGCTGCCTATACGATTCTGAAATGGCCTTCCGCTTGATCTCATTCCGCTAGTTGGTAAAACGGCAACTCCATCTTTTACTATCCAGGCAGCATTTTCAACCATATCCGAAGATTTTCCTCCTGAATTACTATTCTCCCACATATAATTATACGCTTCAGTTTCATTTTTGAAAAATGCAGAGCCGTCGTTATTGTATGATGCAGTTTTAGTTTTAAATTCCTTACCTATATACTGATCCCCTGCTTTTAAATCTTTATCATTTGCGTTGGTTACTTTTTCATCCCACTTTATTTTTCCATCTCTTTTAATCCAATCTGTACCCTCACGGCCATCAGGATCAATAAAACGAACTGGATTATTGAAACCATAGTTATAGGATGTCCAACTTGAAAACTTCTCTGCAAGTGGGTCTATCGTAGCAAAACGCCCAATCACCGGGTCATAGAACCTGGCCCCGTAATCATACTGCTCCGTTAATACCTCCTGCTTCTCCTTCCCATTGTAAAGATAATTGTTTTTATCTCCCAGTGTATGCCTCAACTTATTCAGTCCAAACGCATAATACTCATCCGCCTGCACCACCCGTGCCACATTACCTCCCTGATCGTCAATCGTCACCCGTGTATTGCCCAGATGATCTTTCAGGAAGTACTCATAACGGTACGTATTGTTGGCATTTCGAACTGCTCTACCTTCTTCGGTCATCAGCTGACTGATTTGCCCATTCTCATACTGGATACCTGCTATGTAATCCCGGGTCGTAGTCCCCTGTACCGAGCGCTGCTTGTTCCCATCACCATCGTACAGATAACTGGCCGTGCCGGTATTACCACCTGTGCCACTCACACTTACCGGAAGGTTCAGCGCATTGTAGCCAATCGTGACCTTGCGCACGCCGTCTGTAGTCATGTTGCCGTTGCCATCATAGCCGTAGCTGCCCGTCTTGAACCCTGTCACGCTCATCAGCCGGTTGCCCGTATACACGTAGTCCAGTGTTCCGTTGCCCGCGCCGCCGCGGACCAGCCTGGTGATATTGCCCACCTGATCATAGCTCAGCTCTTCTCCCAGTTCGTTGGCATTGCTGTATGCGGCCGTCTTCAACCTGTTCAGCTTATCGTAGCTGTACGTAAACCAGCGGTTACCGGTATGATCACTGGTATATTCCTGCTCGGAGATGTTGCCGTTCCACTGCGCTGTTGCCCCCCTGGCAGGATCGTTATACCGCAGGTACTGATCAAACATCGCGGTTCCGGCGGTCATCGATTTGATCCAGCCCCGCTCGTTGTAGGCATAGGCGATCGCCTTCATGTTGTTATGCAGGCTCTTTTCCTTTAACTGGCCCACTTCATTATAACTCAGTGATGAAAGCAGTACCTCCCCTTCATTGTTGATCTTCTGCCAGCTGCGGGTCTTTCTTCCCATATGGTCGTACTCATTCCGCGTGGCCATCGTTACGCTCTTACCCGGGCTTGTATGCACGCGCGTGCTGGCCGTCAGCTCACCGCTGAAGTTGTAGGTGTTATCTGTTATGTCCGTGCCGTCCAAATGGTTCTCGCTCTTGCTTTGTACCACCTTTCCCTTATCATCGTAGTACAATGCCGTGCGCAACAGGGCACCTTTTTTCTCTGACCATACCTTGCTGCCCGTCAGCAGGCCTTTGGTCATCTGGCTTTGGCTGCCTTGCTGTCCGCCAAACGGATTACCCGGAAAACTATAATCGTCGTAGTAGTTCACCCGCATCACCTGCAGATTAGTGGTGGGATAGCTCTGGTTATTGTAGCCCTCCAGGGTATTGGACCCTGAGCCCACATAGCTTTCCCATTTGGTGCTGTGATTGTCGGCTGCGGTCTGTACGGCCGAACGGGTGCCCGGTAGCGTGCAGTAGCCACGCATCACTTCTGCCCCCAGCGCATTGTACTTCACAAAGTGCCATTGGTTAGCCCCCCGCTGCACCGCATCCTGGCTCAGGATCTGCTGGTCCAGCTTGTTATACACCATAAACTCCCAGCCTTTTCCCGGAAGCTTCTTCTCGATCAGCCGGCGTCTGCCGTCATACAGGTACTGGTAACACAGGTCATCCTGCACCGTTGCGGTTGGAACGCCATTATCCGGCAAGGCCTTCGGCGGAAGCACAAAGCTCAGATCGCCGAAATCATCGTACACATAGTAGGTCGACAGGCTTACGCTTTCGCTCTCCCAGACCCGCTTAAGCACGACCCTGCCTTCCTTGTCTTTGTATTCTTCCGTGGTGCCGCTTTTTCCACTGCTCCAGTTATCGTCTTTGGTAATGGTCAGGTAAAGCTGCGAAGCCCCATAGTTTCCTGGACTGCTCAGCGTTCGCGTGTACTCTGCTCCGGCATCGGCACGGAACAGCCGTACCGAGCGCTGGCCTGTAGCCGTATTGGTGCTGTATTCCTGCTTTACCGTATGGCCGCTTCCTGCGATCGAAGCACTGTATGGCTGCCAGGGGTTGCCAGGAGCCCCTTGCTCCAGCACCCGGTTCAGCGGAGAGGGTTCAAAAACGGTTTGTGCATATGGCGTGGGGATAGCCGGAACTCCTGCTGGCGGGGCCTGGTAGAAACTGACCTGGGCACTCAGGCCATCCGTTTTGTACCTGCCGTCTTTACTGGTTGAGGCATAAGGCAGGTACTTCTTTACCTCCCGGCCAAAAGCATCGTATTCTACCGGGATCACGATGTCTTTGTCGGCTCCCGGGCTCCCCTTTGTTTGTACCGTTTGCAACGGCCTGCCCAGCCCGTCAAAATACTGCACGCTTTGCATGACTTCACCTACTGTTTTGGTCGACAGGTCAACACCCGAAGTAAAAGGCTCCCTGGGAGTATACGTTACGATATAGTTCTGGTTCTGGCTTAAAGCGGGTGCCAGAGGCGTCGTGTTATACCGGCTGATGTAGGCATGGAAGCTGGAGCCCGCCGGTACATGAAAGCCCGGCAACAACGTGATGCTGCCGCTAACACTCACCACTGGCTTAGCAGGATTATAGGCGCTCAACGTGGTGTCCTGAGCCATTGCCATAGTCAGACATGCACCAAGCAACATGATTAGGGAAGATAAAAATACTCTCATACCTCTATAGCTTAATTTCAGAATAATTCAGAACCCGAAAATAAATGTCTTCACTGCAGCCAGATTGCAGTGAACGAAAAATTTGAAATTTATTTTTAGAAAATAACTGCTTTGGGGTACCGATAATAACTGACACTGCCGCTTCTCCCTTTTGCCGATGTCCAGTTTTCATCCTTTAAAACGACAACCCTTACCTGCCCTGCAAAATAAGCTGTACCAAATTGAAAGGGCAGGAATGCCTGCTGAGGATATTATGTACACTATAGTTTGATACACGGTGCATATCGGAAACCGTTGTGAACACGACAGCGTTATTAACGCTGCCATGAGACGTCTGGAAACCCCTGCTCATAGATGCGCTGAAGTAGCGATGCCTCGTAAAGGATATCTGAATAAGGGTAAGAAGTGGTCGCTATATTTGCTGCCTTGGGTGATGCGCGATTATAGAACGCCCCCGCTAAAAGATAAGTGTGAGCATATTATGATGATCATTTTTGTGGTCGCGTTCATATTTTATTTACCTAAGGTTATAAGTATGGTCCGCAAGTATTCTTCCCTGATTGTCCCTAACCGTTTTCAAACGGTTAAACTCATCATATTCATAATAACGAATATCACCACGGCTATCTGTTTCACTCGTCATCAACCCAGAGCCGTTGAAGGTATAACTGGTCATCGATGCATCTGAAGGATATAATCTTAGGTCGTCTACAGCTATGTTTCCGCTTAATGTTACAGAACTAACTCCTGTCAATATCCTTTTGTATAAAGTCCAACCATTGTAATTTCTTACAGAGGTTGCTGCTCCGCCACTTATAGAACTGGCCGATCCACTATTTGCCCAATAGTTCAGTATATAACTTTTGGAAGCATCCAAAGATGTTCGACTTATCGCTCCACTGCTCAGATTGTATACACGGCTTCCGGTTGGTGCTGTAGCATCAGCAGTGGTAGCCCCGCCATAGGTCCAGTTTCCTTTATCTGTATTTTCAAATCCTGTATAAGCTATGCTCGCATCACCATTTAATACAACTGCAACAGCATACCGTCCTCCATATCCCCAGATATAATGATTCCAAGTTCCAGAAGAAAATTCTTGATAACCTGTCTGACGGAGTTTGAAAGGACTGGCTCCAAAAGGTTCGAATCTATAGGATTCTTTTAATGATAGATTAGGATCTATGTTATTTTTTTCTCCGCCCCCCCCTAGTGAAGCCGTGAAAGGAATATAATTTGATTTTAAAATATTATTCTGTTTTTTGAGTTTATATCTTCCAGATGGGTAAGTTGCCCATGGATCGTAATATCCAGAGTATATATTAACTTCGACATCGGTAAGAACTTCTCCGGTTGAGAACAGAGTACTTGAGACTGTCTCTAGGGGGATTCCAATCTTTTTGTCGGATTTCATCGCAAAAATTGGCAATAAATCTGGATCTGGGGGAAAACCTGGGGTTACCGTACTCACATCAAATGCATACCGATATGTTGTTCGGTGCTGCAACCCTTTGCTATCAGTCGAAAGTTCCTGTTTTTTTAACTTACCGTAAGTACTGTCGTAAGTTAAAGAATTTGAGGCAGTCACTGGATTTGCTCCGCTCTGATCATAATCGTTAACAACCTCACTTACCGGTAAATAAGAGTGGGTTAAAAACTTGTAGGCCGTAGCCTCAAATACGCTGCTTGCAACGTCCTGACAAACATTAAAATATTGTGCTTTCAAAGAACGTACCTCTGTGCCTGAACTAGCCCCCGATTGCGCATAAGTTATTACTCTGTCCTTGAGAAGGATATTGGATGAAGTATAATTCCTTTCTCTAAGAAGTTGTCCACGGTTCATTTCTTTAGATGCATAAGGGTCATATATACTTCTTTGGGGCTGAAGATTTGCATCAGCTACCATATCTCGACAGTTTGCGTCATCATAATTGGAGTAATCAAAGCGCGTATAACTTCCATCATTCAATTTTTCAAAAACAGTGGTATAACCAATGTGACTTCCATTGCTATTGTAATTGCCGGGTAGAACGGATTGAGAAGAGAATAGCGATTGAGAATATATGAGTGCAGAATTATTAGATGACCTCACTCTATAATCATTAAAATAATATTTGATACTTCCTCCTAGTATACCCGAGGAAGCATATCCGTAGTTATATTCAGGGTCCAATATTTCATTGTACAGATACTCCTTTTCGATAAATTGTTCTGGCAATAACGGATCATAGCTTTTGATTTTTCGGATGCGAAGTCCTCCTGCTAGAGAAGCCTCCGGATATCCATATGGTGCTAGTTCCCTTTGAGGCTTTACCTCCTTCATGTAATCATGTGCTTCGTATGTAAAGTCCGTGATTCCTCCAGTTGGATAGGTAATTCGATCAAGAGTTCCGCTAAATAAGTACTCATACTTCGGCACTCGGTAATTTGCATAATTGATGTAATAATTATTCTGATTGCTTATATCAGCATAAGTGCCATTATAAAATCCCCAATGATCGTTCATATTGGCAAGATATCCAGGAAGTACCTTAGAATTATCATAACTGAATGCGTGAGGCTTTAATAAACCTCCGTTCTTACCCTGTTCAGTAATTGATAGCAGAGTAAGTCTTTGCGTAGTACTGTTACTATATGCGAAGTTGAATGCTTTTTGTAATATTCCCTCTGACTCTATCCTAACCTGATCAAGTTTTTTCCATTGTAGTTTGGATAAATTTGCCGGATAAGTATCCCAATTATTATCTTCTAAAAAAGGTAAAAAACTTGAGTATTTAGTACTCTGACTCCAAAGCGTATATTGCCAGTTGAAAGTGGATTGTGTATAACGAAGTTCAGTTGTGTTGGAACGTGTCATCTTCACTTTATCGATTCCGTTGCTGATTTCCGTAAGGTAAACCGGAGAAATAAGATTTCCCCTATAAGATGCACCTATATCGCTGTAATTCCAACTGTAACAGCTAGGGTTAAGAAATCCCCCTGTATTCACGGTACTTGTCCCCAGATTATTATTAACGGAAATGAACATTTGAGCAATAAATGAATCACGGGAATAGGTTAAGTCAATAGCATCTTGATAAGGGCCTTTTATATTGACAAGATACCAGCTTGTAGCTGTCCAATCATCTTCATTTTGGTTAAAGAAAACTGTACTATACTCTATAGCATCAGTTGAGGTAGTATTTGCCTTAGCTCCAAAAGTATATTGCACCCCAAATTCATCAGTTATAATAAAACCGGCAAAAGATTTATAATAACCATAATTTATATATGGTGAACCGCTTGGAGGAGAAAAAGGAACACTTAACATCGTCGTCGTTGTCAATTCAATTGATACAGGTCTATCACAACGTACACTCCATCCACCTATGTGCGTGCGATAGAATTTACCACTGGTACCATTAGGTAAACTGAAACTAAATTCGTCCGGTTCTGTATCCTTCAGGGAGGGATCCCCTCCTGCCACAGTCTGCATATAGGATGTGCTATTCCAATCATTTCGGTTTAATACGTTATAGTTGTAATAATATCCAGCATTGGTACCATGGTAAAGATTCGAATTATTGAACTCATCAGGAAGATCGTTGACACTCCTCGTAATAACTCCTCCAGCATTAAAACTCCATCCCATACCTACCCATCCTGGATGCTGATCGGGGCGAACACCTGATGCATGGTAGCTTAAAGAAATCGGCAGACTTACCTCACCCGCTTTTAACTCATAGAGTGGGATTTCTATTCTGGGCAATCCTGTAAAGTGGCTGACTGGATAATCACCGTATTGTCCCAAAGATGCAGCATTGGGGCTCGGCAAATGTTGGGGAGGTACAGGAATTTGGCCAAAAACATTAACTTTTACAAATTGCAATAGACAAATTGCCAATATTGAAAACCGTGTTTGTCTCATATTTTTAACTAAATAAATAGGTTACTTCAGATAATTTGTTCACTATAACTGGACATACGTATATATAGATGGGATTTGACTTCTGTCAGCTTCATCAGACCTTCTAATTGAAGTCAGTAGCCTCTTTGTCAGATTACCTGAACCAACGGAGGTATATGAGATGTCAATTGTTGAAAGAACCTTTCCAGCCTCTTTCTCGACTTTAACTGATGTTAAGTACCGGTTTTCATAAGTTTCCTGGTAAGCATCCGGTTCATTCTGTTCAGTATGTGGCTCCTGATATTCATTAGAATCTTTTGTCTGATAGTTTAATATTATTGTCCTACCAAATACATCAGTTATCTTGCTGAGATAAGAAGATTCTGTCTGCTCCCTGCCTCCAGATCCGACTGTTCTATTAACATTAAGGTGTTCATAAACTATCTTTTCCTGCCAGATGTTGATTGTCTCTGAATGATTCAATACCAGAGCCTGCTGCTGTTGTATCAAATCCCCGTTATCGTCTGTTGTTCTGGAACTATTACCGATCCAGTTACCCCATTTTACCACCCGTTGAATTGTATTACGACCGCTGTTCTGATCCCCATAGACGAAAGTCGTTCCGCTTTCAGCTGTTACTTCCCACCTCTCTGTTGTAGGCTTATACTTAACTTTCCACCTTTGACTGCCGGCTGTCATGTAGATTTGCCAGCCTGGGTAACGCGAATCATCATTAATTCTTTGACGAGCTATGTTTTGCCCACCTTCGGATATATAGAACACGTCATCTTCCCTTGTTCCCGTCTGCTGATTATCAACAATAATTTTTGGATAGTCTAAAGACCAGCCCAAGCCCACAACACCTGTTGGGGCTTCCAGATTCCAGGTACTTATTTTTTTTGAAATACCTGCTGAGCTATAGTTGATATCTAACTTTGCACTCAGCCCATTCCTGCCATCGAGAGAAACCAAACTAACTGGAAATTCAACTTCGCCTGTAGAAAGATTCACGGTCCTGCCACTGGTCTCGCGGACTTCATCTTTTTTATTTTTTAACGATACCGCACTGTTGGTTGAGGCATTGTCTTGAGCCAAGGCGGCGGAGAATTCTGAAAGAACCAAGAAGGCAAGTAGCGTAGGAAAGAGGCGCTTTATAATCAGATTCATATATAGACTGTACATCTTTGAGAGTTCCCCATCCTGCCGTTTGATGTCGCTTAAAGCAGCAAATATTCTGTCAGCAATTAAAAATTGAAAGTAGTTCTTCTTGATCATATTACTCTTATTAAGCACCCGACGTACCAAATGATTCAGAAATTTGGAAGTATGAGTTTCTCTGGGCAATAATAAAATAGTTCACTGCAGCCTGATTGCAGTGAACTATTTTGTTGAATTATTTAACATTAAATATAATTGAGACTCTAAAAGCTATTACTCATCTGGAACATAGGCAGATACATCGCAATCAACACCAATCCAACCACTAGCCCCAAGAAAATTATAATCAACGGCTCAAGCAGACTACTAATCGTCCCTGTCTTATACTCCACTTCCTCCGTATACTGATCCGATATCTTGCCAAAGAAATAATCCAGCCGGTTAACCTCTTCCCCCACCTTGATCAACTGCACCAACTTTGCCGGATAAAAGGAGAACCTCGCCAAACTGCTGTGCAAAGAATCACCTCCCATAATCGCTTTTTCAACCTCCTCCAGTGAAGTTTCAATTGGATAGAACCCAATCATCTGCCTTACCAGAGCAATCGAACGCAGCAACGGAGTGTCTGTACTAACCAGCAACCGCATCGTATTAGCGAACCGGGCGAGGTAGATCTTGCTCACAATATCTCCTACCAATGGAACCCTGAGCACTAACGAAGACACCCCTCTCCTAAACCAAACTTTTTCCTTGCTTAACACCAAAAAGACCACGAACCCAACAACCGCAGTTACGAACATTAAAAAATACCTATCCAGAAAGGCTGAGAACCGGATAATAACAGACGTTATCCAGGGAAGCTCACCACCAAAGCGTTGGAAGACATCAGCAAACATCGGAACGACAAACTTGAGCATAAAGAAGACCGCTCCCAGCGATGTCATCAGTACAATGAGAGGATAGGTTACTGCACTAATGATCTTTCGCCGCTGACTGATCTTATTTTTAAAGAACCCCGCCATATCAGTAAGCACCTCTCCCATTCTACCCGTTTCCTCGCCGATCCGGATGCTATAATATTCGTAATCACTAAATTTCCCCGTTGTATTAAGCGCGTCAGACAAGGGCTTTCCTTGCAATACATCCTCCCTAATTCCTTCAAACAAGCTTCTGTCTTTTGCTTTGTCCTGATCGACCAGAATCAGATCCAAAGCAGTCCGTAGATCTATTCCTGAAAGAAGCAGCGTACTCAATTCCATATAGAAAGCCTCTTTCTTCCTGTCACTGACCTTTGCTTTCCCAAAGGAAATATCCTTATTCAGCAGCTCAGAAAGACCCGGACGCACAGGCTGCTTTTTAGGCACTTGTTTTTTTGCAACTTTATAACCGGAAAGATCAATTGGTGGCATAGCTCTATGGAGTTTTGATTAACTGTTGTGATTGGATAAGTTCAGTTGCACTATACTGTTTATGATAAACTATGGGAAACTGCAGGGAATTAAGATCTGCGAAGAAGGCAATATGATCAACAGGCCTTCCTTCCATCGTTACCTCTTCATTTTCAAAGAAGACACTTAAATCATGATTAGGAATGTAAAAAGTATCCTGACTTACCTGATACTGGTCTCTAAGGATGTAGTCAGCGGTGAATATGTAACTTATGTTTCCTTTACTGTCTTTGATGTCTATTCCTTCCAAAGTACTGGAGACCAATACCGCCCCCTGTATATCCTTTTGAATCAGCTTGTCGACAAGCACAAATGATGCATGCTCTTCATTATCTTTATCAAAACGTTTATAAGACTGCCCGATCATAGAAAAAGCAGTGTAGGTTATCCCGATTGTTATTGCTGCGAGTAGCATCGCAATCGTCATTTCAAGGATAGTATAGGCGGCAACTCGAAACCCTGCTCTCATCATTCCTCCCCCCTGACGATTTTCCGAAGTTTCCCTATTGTGGTTGCACCTTGCCTGGCTTCCACCTGTATCAGCAGCAAATCATCATACCCTGAATAAGGAACTACTGTTTTCTCATAAGCAATGCTGTCTGCCTCCAAAATTTCATCCTCATAGTCTCGATCTCGGATGCTTTGGTCAACAATATATTGCATCTGTTGACGGGCCGATGTTCGACTAACGGAATACCCAGATTGTGTGACCTTAATGAATATCCCCATTGCGAGAGTAAAAACCGCCAGTATAATAACAGTAGCTATTACCACCTCAATCAATGTTGATCCGGAAACTTTCGTTGAAATTATTTTAGCCATGTCAACACGCGTTGATTCTTGTTTGTCGAATTCAGCAAAGAAGATGTCAGATAATAAGAGCTGCGCTTGTTCCGGTTAATAGTAATATCAATCAGATAGTTCTCATAGAGGGTGCTTAGTGTCTGAATAATGAAGCGATTGCAGGCTACTTTTCCCTCTATTGTTACAGGCTTTTCAAGCTTGATGAACCCACTTGCATGAATCTCGCCCATGACCTTACAATTCTTTCCTAAACTGATCTGTGTTTGCAGGTCACTTCGCTCCTCTTCATACGTAAAAAGAATACCAGAAAATACACTCTCTTCGCCGAGCGCTATTTTGGGTTGATTTCCTCCTTTACCTTTCGAAAGTACCCCTATGGCGGATGGATAATCGAACGACACCGAGCCATTCGTTACAACAGAATCAACCGCAAAAAGCTGGCAGCTTCCGCGAAATCCTTTTTCAATTACAATTCCTGGAGCGAAAACTAGAACGTTACTCAGCCTTGCGTCTTTTTTAATCGTCAAGACGGTATCACATAGTAGCATGATCTTTCCCGAGTAGGAGCCCCCGACGATTGGATTCTGACGGTGGATCCTGATTTTTTTAACGTCAAGGAAAAAAGAATGGCTGACAGAATCAGCACTTACCAGATCGCTTTCACTGCTATCTTGTAAAGCCTCTCGCAAATGGAGAATTAGCGTTTTATTTAGTTCAGGTAAGGAGCGTCCGCTCTCACGTATTGCACCCTTCACAAGATCCTTGCCTTCATAAGGTCGGCCGTCAACGTAAGCTTGCTTAATTCCAGCTTTGGGAAGCTCTGCAGTACCTACGATTTGCGTCTTTCCACTCACAGAAAGAGGCCTGTCTTCATCCGCTAGATATATAGCTGACTTGTCTCCGGACGCATCCAGCCCTATTAAAAACGATTGACTTAGCGTATCTTCTTGAGAAAATGCGCTAACATTCCCTAAATCAAAAAGTCCCCAATGCTCTTTTCGCAAGAGAACGCTATCACTTTCCTCTTCGAACAAATCAAATCTGTCGTCCTGATCATATAAATGGTAGTTCGATGATAAAAGAAGCGTCCGTCCAGACATAAGGTTAACCGACAACTTCGCATACCGCAAGCTCTTTTGATGTTCCTGCCGGTAAAAAGCAGCCACAGTAATGAGTGAGGCACAAAACACCGCAATAACTAACGCAATCACGACTACCAGATATAATGCAGATGCTTTTAACATTATTTTTTGGATCTCAACTCTGTACGCAATTCTTCAATATCTTTTTGCTGCTTGATGACATAAAGAGTCAACTCTTCTATCTTTTGGAGCAGCCTGATATTCATTTCTGAAAGGTTCATCCCCTCGCTCTCCATCTCTTTTGCAGATGCTATTTCTGGTAAGTGATTATTCTTTTTGATAAAAGATTCCAGCTCGGGAAGAGGCTTCAGATTGTAGTTATCATGAAAGACAAAGTCAGCACCAGCATTGACGGTTACTTTGACTTCTCTTGCGGCTATGTTGCCAGCAACAGTGAGCTTTGCTGAGATTTCCCTTGTGCCGATACCTACGTTACCATCTCCTTTTATCCACATCAAGTGAGTTTCATGACCATCGTTGGAATAGTTATAAAATGAAAAGCCTCCTCTTACACCTGCTCCTTGATTTGATATGAAGTCAGTTTCTCCATCTCCTTTACTTCGGTTCCAACCAATAAGCAGTTGTCCGGAATTTGGCAGAAAACTTAAGTCCCTACCATCAATATTGGCTGTTTGACCACTTGATAAGAACGTACCGACAAGATGCAGTTTAGCCCATGGATTATTGTTGCCTATTCCAACGTTCCCTGTATGGGCGAAGTGAATATTTTGAGCAGTAGTAGTCCACTGTCCAAAGGACTCTGGATTGAACGTCTTAGTAAGCAAAAAGCTGACAATCAGAAATGTTAATTTGAGGTTCATATAAGATGGCTTAGGTTATTTACTAGTCAAACTACTAACTTTAGTATCTAAGGTTTGCACTTTGCTTTCAAGCTGTATAATATAAAGCGTCAACTCCTCAATCTTTTGGAGCAGCTTGATATTCATTTCTGAGAGGTTCATCCCCTCACTCTCCATCTCCTTGGCTGAAGCAATCTCTGGCAGATGATTATTAGCCTTAATAAAGGAAGCTAGCTCTTGAAGAGACCTCAGTTGATAATCTTCATAGAAGACGAAGTCAGCACCAGCGTTTACAGTAACTTTCACCTCCCTTGCTTCAATGTTTCCTGCAACAGTAAGTCTAGAAGTTGGGTTAGTTGTTCCTATACCAACTTTGCCAGTTGCTTGTATTGACATAGCCAAATTTCCGTTCGAAAAGAATTTTAATCCACCGTATGCGGAAAGATATGCAGTTGGACCATGAACATACCACGAATCCAGATTCCATCCAAGAGCATAATGTCCTACAGTCTTACTGTCATAAGTAAATGTATCAAACCATGCATTCACACCGATGGCAGGTGTATTGATAGGCATATTAGTAATCGCTTGCCCTTTGGTGTACAAAAAAGCAAGGACGAAAATGATTGTGAAAATTGATTTCATGTTATCTATTATTTTTAGTATCCTGGATATATTTCGCCTTTCTCCGAAGCGAGATCTTCGGAAATTTCGAAAAGCCGACTTTAGGCAACAGCTTCTTTTTCACTGCCACAGCACCGTTTTTATAATACACGTTGGTGACACTATCCTGGCTCACATACGTCTTCACATAACCATGAAGCTTTCCATCTTTCATACGTCCTGTCTGCTTCACAACACCTGAATCATCATACCTAACGAACCTCCCGTTCTCTTGTCCCTTCCGATAATATGCAGCTCTTTCCAAAATGCCATTCTCTCGCCAGTTCCGCCATAGTCCACTTCTTACACCCTTCTTAAAATAACCTTCCTCTTTCAGATTCTTAGCCAGATAAAATGAAGTGAAGTGTCCATTAAGCAACCTGCCACTAAATCCTCCTTGAGTATGATGGATCCTTCCTGCTTTAAACCAATAATAAGTCACATCAGGATCGACGACTGGTTCTCTCTTTACAGGCAGAACATATGCTGTTATACTACGATCCGCTTCTACTGTCGTGACCCTACTCGTTTGTTCTTTCAAAAGACCCTGAGCACCGGCGGTAAAAAACAAACTCTGCATTATGCTTATCATACAAACCCATCTTCTCATACTATTGAACTTTTATAAACTTTGTCTTACCCGAGTAAGACACTTTAACCGAATCTCTGTTATTCTTTAAAATCTTCACTCCCCCTGCTTGTTGACCCTCAGTAAGCATAAACTCCTTGCCCTGGATGGTCATAAGAGCTACGACTCTTTTGATTTCAGGGTTCACGATATATCCGGTGTACTGTATCGCACTCCAATTCACTTCTGGCTCTGGAGTAGCATAGTTTGACATCGACATCACCGGTTGATCTGTTGCCTTCGGAACACCTGGAGTGGTTGTGACTTGCATCTGTTTCCCTGAAAATGGATCTCTGTAATTCAATGATAGAGCAAGCGTATCCTTCATCCTGTATTCATCCAGCGACTCATAGCTACTTTTCTTCACCTCTGGCGTCGTACCAAAGGAACTCTCCTCTCCAGACGCTTGAAAAATCCGGTAGAAAATAATACCCCAAACCGCCATAACGGAAATAATTAGTACAGCAGTCATCGTCTTATTCTTCATGTTATTGAATCGTAAAGCTTCTTAACTCGCTGAATGAGCCCCAGTTCCCAGCGAGATCTGCTGCACGAACTTTCCAATACACCACCTCTCCAAAAGTGCCCTCTTTGAAGGTATAATTGGCTACTTTAAGCGTCATAGGAAAGGATGGATGGTAAGAAGTAGTTGTATCGCTTCTATACACGTACAGCTGATAGCTGCTCGCATCTGCCATGGCCTTCCATTGTAAAGAGACCGGACTTGCCGCCGATGCACCTTTTGCTGGACCAACTAAAGTGACAACAGAAGGAGGCGTCGTATCGTATCGAACCACGGAAACAGTTGACCACTTCGAAACAGCAGAATCCTGTTCTGCCCTGACCCTCCATTGATAAGTTTGATCTTTGGAAAAATGAACTTTCAAATCAAGGGCCGTAGTCGTTTGATCAAAATACAGCACCTTTTCATCTCTGAAACTATTAGTATCTACCTGGAGGCGATATACCTTCGCTCCATAGAGATTGTTCCAGGCAAACTCCGTTTCAGACATGTTAGTTAGAAGCCCATTTGCGGGAGCCTTCACTTGTACGACTTGCGAGCTGATATTCGATTCAAAAACAGTCAACATCTGCGTAGCGTATAAAGTACTGCTGCTACCATTCTCTCCGCGGATACGCCATTCGTAAACACCAGGATCCAATGTGTAAATAAATTTATTCCCTGTTACGAGCGTGTCCATAATCAAGCGTGATGCATTTGCAAACCCAGGAGTTACAATCTGCACCCGGTAAGAAAGAGCGTCTTCAATTTCTTCCCACCAGAATGTCTGCAGGTAGGTACTGGTTTGAGTACTATCTGCCGGCGCATTTATAAACACCTTCTTATCCTCTATTGAAGGTTCTATAAAATCTTTACATGACCCCAGAAATAATATCCCTACACCTGGTAAGATCCTTAACATCAATCTCAAACTTCTCGCCCAGTATTTTAGCGTCACTCTCATATCATCGTTTTATAAGTCGTTCAAGTTCTCTAATGCGGCTTTCCTGCTTCTCTGATTTCTTATCCTGCTCTATTAGGTATAAGGTCAGTTCTTCAATCTTTTTTAAGAGCAAAGCGTTCATTTCACCTAAACTTAATCCCTCAGTTTCTACTTCTTTAGCAGATGGAATCTCAGGAAGATGTCTATTTTCATTTATAAATTTCTCAAGATCGGCCAAAGAACTTTTTTCATAAGCAGGAAGAAACACATAGTCTGGCCAATTAGTTGCTTCTACTTTTATTTCCTTCGCCCTGACCTTCCCATTTACAGCTAACTTATAGTCTTGCGGATCAATAACTCCGATTCCTAAATTTCCTTTGTTAAGTGTCAAATAAGTCAGTCCAGACTGCCCCCAAGATTGAATATCATGGAGCGGATCTCTTTCCCACCATGTTCTACTGTCTATCCTAGGATTTTTAAATGACCCATCGATTGAAATTCCATCATGTAATCGACTAGTTTCCCAAGTGTTTCCCGGCGCGTCACGAACTAACCATGTATTGTTTTGAAATACATTGATATATGAGCTTCCGCTAAAAGTACTTAGGAGAGTAGAATTGTTCAATTCAATACCAAGCTGTTGTGACTGATAGACATGCAGCTTAGCCTGAGGAGATGCCGTTCCTATACCCACACTACCAGTTGCAGGAAAGGTGTTGTTTTGAGCTGTTGCAATACTAATTGCCGCGAAAGATAGGGCACATAATAATCTTATTTTCATATGTATAACTTTTAATTATCACCCTTTAAAGCCCCGAACACCAAATTCAGATACAGCTTGTCCTCAACCTCAGCACGTCTGCTTTTTACCTTTTTAAAGGAAGCCGAACACAAAAAGCCAACTCCCTGTGTCTTCTCCAATGTATCCATCAGTAAAACGAGATCCCTGTAGTCTGCTACAAAAGATATCCTCTGGTTCATCAAAGCTGAATCCGGAACAGAGGTTGAGCTTCGCAGATCCGGATTATAGTTAACCGAAATCTTCGACCGGGATGCTGCACCCGATACTTTCATCCAGAATTCATTCTTCCATTCAGCCGAATCCAATGTGTAACGTGTCAGCAAGCTGCCAAGAATCTCCTGCTTTTCTTTCAAATGATTTGGATTATAGCTCAGTAAGTTTCCTTCATCTTTGCCTTTCAACTCTTTATTCAGAGCAATCTCCTGCCAGGTCTTTTTTAAAGCGAGAGGCCAGCTCAGTAACATGATCAGCCCTGAAGCTATCAGAAGCAGACGGCTACGAACTTTATATGATATTCCTGCACTTTCCATTTAATAATTCAACAGCATTTCAAATTCCTGAACTCCTTCTTCTTCGCCCGGTGAAAATCGCTGCATTTGTACATGTTGCACCCAGTTCCGGCTCTTCAACTTATAAATCCAATCATTTACAGCCGCTGGATCAGCAGTGATCCCTTTGATACTTATTTTTCCAGATTGATATATTTCTTTCCTTTCGCTGTTACTTTCCCCTGCCTTTATGGGGCTGATACTAAGCTCTGTAAGTTCAACCGAAAAAGGTATTTCACTGCTCACCTGATCTGTGAGCCAGCTATAAGGCAGGCCGTGGTACCAGCCTAGTGCTTTTAACTGCTCTTGCTGCTGGGCTGTCATTTTTTCGAGTATCTGGAGAGTCTCGGCACTGCTGCTCTGCAGGTTTACTCGCGTATACAACGATTCATTTTCTGCTCGATAATTGCTAAAAACGAGAAAATTCACAAGTAATAAAACGAAGAAAAAGCCCAGTATGCCAACGAGCCTGAAACGAAACTTCTGCTGCTCACTTAAATCTTCCAACCTATCCGATACTTTACTAACCGGAAGCAGAACAGCCGACAGTCTCGGATATAAAATCAGCTGAAACGCTGTAGCATACGCAATAAGGTATTCTTCTCCCAAATGTTCCTGCGCAATCTTAAGTGTGAATTCCGATGATCTCCCTTGATCAAATTTATAGTCCCGCCATTTGAATTCTTCAGCATAACTTACGCAGTGACCGGCAAAACAGAGTTGTTCTCCATAAGTGTTAACCTGCGACAGTACATGACTTACAGCAAAAGGCCCTAATGTCATGCAGAGTAACTGAATCTTTGCGTGTGCCAATTCTTCAAGCAATTCGTCGATCTGTTCTTTTCGTGCAATACTGACGAAAACATGGTCATCACCAGGAAACTGCTGTACATAGAACGATTCTGCCTTGAAATTTGGAAAGATCTCCTGTAACTGCTGCCCACTCAACACTCCAAAGGCCTTGCTCTTTTTGGTTAAAATTCCCCGCCCTGTTAAACTTATGGCAACTGACTTATTCCCCGGGAGACTTGCAAGCACCTCTTCGATAGTTCCTCTGAACTCCCTCTTCTCTCCGATCGTCAACGAATTCTTTCCCAACGTCAAAGCACACGTCCTGCACATAACCGCTCCATCCATCTCCATAGCAATTTCCACCCCCATACAGGATGATAGCCACTGCGCCTTTTGAATACTGGATCTTATCACGTCTTATCGCTATTTATCTACTAATAGGTTATAGTCGGCTTAATGAAAATCACCGTAACTACTTTATTCATCGTCTTCTCCCTGCTGCTAAACAACCATTTCAAAATAGGTATCCGGGACAAAATAGGTACACCAGAGCCTGTATCACTGTTCTCTGTCCGCTCCATTCCACCCAACACAATCATATCCTCGTTCCGGGCCCTTATAATGGACTCAAACTTACTAGTTGACTTAGGAGGAGGAGCGTTTAAAGGCGGGTTCCCAATGAAATCCGAAATATCTACCGTTATATTGAGCGTAACCTGATCATCCCCGGAAACAATAGGCCGAATATTGATCTTGAGATCTGCGTTCACTTCTGTAAATTGCTCTGTGACTACCGTCTGACTCGTAAGTGAAGGAATAACATTTTGAGTCTTTGTACTAAAGTACCGGCTGCTGCCTATGCTGAGAGTAGCCGTGTGGCCGTTGAGGGTTGACAGCTTCGGCACCTGCCTTACTTCTGCATTACTATTCGCTTCCAGCGCACTCAATGTCACATAGAACTTAGGTGTAACCTTCCCTAAATTGATCGAGGTATTGCTACTCAAACGCGAAAGAAAATCGTTAATAGATGCAGCTCCAAAAGTATAGTTCAATCCCGGGAAAACATCTCCGCCTGTTTTTGTACTATCCGATATACCTGCTTTGATACCGGTGCTGACCGTTTTACCTTTTCGAATATCCATCAAGGTAACCTCAATAAGTACCATAGGCACCAACCTGTCGATCTGCTTGATATAACTCTCAATCTCAGCAATCTGTGGCGAAGAACCGGAGAGCAACAGTGTGTTTTGCTCCCTGAATTCCTTGATTTCAACTCCTCTTCTCCACTCTGCAGGGATCATAGCCTGGACAGTGTCAACCGACCGGTACTGAAGCTGAATCACTTTGTTCGTTCTAAGTCCCTCGAGTCTACGCTCGCCAATCAGGTAAATACCATTATCAACCCGATAGGTATAATCCGTGCCCTGTAAAAGTGCACTCATGAATCCGTTAAAGGTGATATCCTGAACCTTGATAGTAATTGCACCTTTGATATCCGAGTAAATAAAATAGTTAATCCCAGCTTCCTGACAAGAAGCCTTTACCAGGTCAAGGATCGACGACCCCGTAGCATCTACACTAAGCAATTTACCAGCGGCAGATGTCTTACTGTTTATGGCGAACGGCCCTCCTGCACCTCCCGCTGTTCCTGTTCCAGGACCTGAATTCATATTGTTAACCGGACGGGGCACCCTGCGAACCGCCGTATTCCGGTCGCCATTAATAAATAACTGTTCACTGTCCTCCAGAGCCTGAAAGATGTATACATCATCAGCGGTTCTGGTTAATTTCAAGTTATTGGCATATGCTAGCTTTTCCAAAGCGACATCGAAAGGAGCATCAGAGAAGAAAGCAGTCACAGGGTTGTTCAGCAGTGGCACAGGAACAACCACATTCTTGCCACTTAACTGCGTTATTTTCTTCGCCACATGACCGAGCGTATCGCTATTCAGCTCCAGACTCAAGGTATTCGCTGACGCATTATACCGTGCGTTAACCTCCCGTTTGGGAATAACTGCGCGCGGCTGCAAAACCTTACTGATGGACATAATAGATCCGGTCAGATTGATATCCAGCTGATACTCCCGTGCGAGGAACAACAATACGTTTAGCGCCGTCTCATTGGTAAAGTTGTTATAGATTTTAAAGTCCAGTTGCGGATCAACGTTGATATTTAGATTATTCGATTGCGCTAACGCACGTAAAAACTCTTGAGCAGATGCCCCTGACATAGAGAGCTGAACTTTTTGGTTCAAGCCTGGCAATATAACCGCAAGGCTTCGCAGTCGTTCATCAATTACCCTAAGCCGCTCATCAGCCGAAGACTGTTGCCCTAAAGCGCCCTGTAAAAAGCCCAGCAACAACATTAACTGAAAGCATATTATTCTCCCACTTCGTCTCATGCAAACATTCTCCTCAATAATTATATAACAGCGGATATATCTCATCCACAGATGTCTCACCTGCAGCAAACAATTCAAATGCATTCTCAGCCAGCGTTCTGATACCCCGCTCCCTTAACAATTCCTCTACATTCATATTTCCGTCCTTTATATTAGCGGCCAGCTCCTGATCAACCGGAACTACTTCATATACAGCTTTGCGACCCCTATAACCGGTATAATAGCACTCCGGACATCCCTTCGAGATATAGTGTTTTTCAACAGGAAAGAACGGTTTGAACTGGCGAGGGAAAATATCGGAACTAACTTTTGTCTCCTCTTTACAAAGGGGACAAAGCAATCTGACAAGCCTTTGAGCTACAGTGGTGTTCAAGGTATTAGCAACCAGAAAACCGGGAATACCCATGTCCATCAACCTCGACACTGTACCCCAGGCTGAGTTGGTGTGAATGGTCGACAAAACAAGGTGCCCGGTCAAAGCCGCACGAATTGCCATATTAGCCGTTTCAGGGTCACGGATCTCGCCTACCATAATGACGTCCGGATCTTGCCGGAGAAATGTTCTGAGAGCGGAGGCGAACGTCAACCCAATGCTTTCCTTTAGTGGCACCTGATTTATTCCCTCCAGCGTATACTCTACAGGATCCTCTATCGTCAGAATGTTCCTTGTTTCTTTATTAAGTAATTTCAGCGTCGCGTATAACGTAGTTGTCTTTCCCGATCCAGTCGGGCCACTGATCAGCAAAATCCCATTTGGTCGCTTTATTCCCTGCAAGTAGTTTTGAAGATCAAAAGACGAGAGGCCTAGACTATTCAGGTCGATATCAGTAGCACTGTTATTTAATAACCTGAGTACTACCTTTTCCCCATGCAGCGTAGGCAGTACGGATACCCGGATATCGAAGTCCTCGTCTTTATGCCGATAATGAATACGGCCGTCCTGAGGTAACCGTTTCTCTGCTATGTCAAGGTTAGCCATAATCTTCACCTTATTAATAAGTGCCGGATATTCCGCCTTTTCAAGCAAGTACCGCTCTACCATCATTCCATCAATTCTTACCCTAACCCTGCACTTATTCTCATAAGCCTCCACATGAATATCACTGCTTTTCAGCCCTCTTGCTTCACTAATTAAGCCATCAAGAAAATCTGTACCTGACATACTGAACGATGCTGCTTTTTTATCCGATCTTCCTTGCTCCCTGAAATAATAGGTAGATAGTAGACGCGTAACTTCTTCCTCTGCTAACGGCTCCAGTTGAATTCTTTTACCCAGCATGATCTCAAGTTCAGCAGATAGTTGATATAAATCGGCTTCCTGCCCGCAGTACAGATCACAAGTATCTTCGGTTTCTGACGAAGGCAGGATCCTGTAGTGCCAAGCCTGTTCCCGACTTAGTAAATGTAAATTCTCTTTCAATATAGTAATCTCCTGAACACTCATCATTTTTCCAAATAAGAAAAAAACCACTCCGTTTTATTAACATCCCAGCCGGTCACGCGCAGATCAGCCATAAGCAAAACAGCAAGTATCATCGCTTGCAAGCCCGCTAATGGAATCTTCCAACTACCCCTTTTTGAAGCAATTACAAACAAAGAAAACACCAATATTGCTCCCAGACTTAACATGTAAAAAAACAAGTAATTAATTGGAGGAAGATAACAAGCAAGACAAAGCAAGAACAAGATATCTCCCCACCCAATATGTTCACGCGTCAGGTTAGTCCAGCGTTTATATTTAATGCGGAAGTACACTGACAGTAACAGAAACTGGACAGACAGGAAGACTAAGTTCCAGCTCGTATCTACCATAATGGTAAAGGAATTCACGCCAGACAACCGGTCAAGAATTAATAATATTGTCAACACAGGATACATCCACCAGTAAACCGCCCGCCAGCGCATGTCCTGTGCAAATAATAGTAGCAGCCATACAATAAGTACTATCTTGGTCAACATTAGTCTGGCGTTACTTCCTTAAGATTCTTATCCTGATCAATCTCCCAAACATTGAAAGTTCCATTACCGTTGAAGTCGGCAACTGCCGTTGCCCGAGCAACGAACGCATTCGGGCTCGCCTGTACAATCTCAATCCGGTAATTGGCTCTTCCATCCTTACCGTCTGAACTTAATTTCTCCTGTATAAATCCGAGGTCATTCAAATCATTTGTATACTTTGACTTTTCAAAGAAGTAGTTCTTTTCCAAAGTATGCATATGCTCTAACTGTAATTTAGCCTCAGTACTCTTAGCTTTCGTTATCAATGGCATCAAATTTGGTAGGGCCAAAAGCACCAGGATACCTATTATAACTAACACAATTAAAATTTCGGTTAATGTGTAAGCTTTAAACTTCCCGTCAAACAATTCTTCCTTTTTCATAAACTACGTGATACAGAGATAAATGTAGCACCGAAAATGCGTAACAAGAATCCATTTATACCAATAAACGTGTTTCGAGGACGAAACAGCTACAATCCAGGATTAGAAGATTTAAAAATTGTTTGTCATAATTTCATCATAAAAATACCACACAGATGCGAAATACTGAGCAACAAATTCTACATTTGTGTAGATAAAATACACAATTCACCAAAACCCTATCAGTTTTATGATCAAATGCTACATATTCGGAGACGATTCTACCAAGCAACTAATAAACACCTGTCTTTCATCACTATCTCCAGTCTTCTATTCAGGCATGTCGAATGATTACAGAACCACGTTCATAGAAGTTGCACGCTACAAACCTGACGTGGTCTTAGTTGACTCAGAATTGATTAATGCAACCATTTTTGATATGATTGCATTAAAGGAACTCTGCACAGTTGTGACTCTTACTAATATCAGGCAAGAGGCGGTTATTCAGCAATCCAAAAGAAACCTAAAACTAGATGGAGGCGTAGAACCAGCTGTTAAACAAATGCTTAGCGAAGCTGGTATTGCTTATTCTGATCAAAGAAAGAATGAAAGGGTAATTGAGCGATGTACAGAATCGGGTTCAGCCATCATTAGAACTACTATGCGTGGGCTTTGCGGTGTTATTGAAGTTACCGTGAAGTTCGCCACCATTAGCTATATAAAGTCTGACAAGAACTATCTTAACATATACCTTGATGACGGCACGCATCACCGAACTTATATGACGCTTAAAGCAATAAAAACCATATTACCAGCCCACTTCAACTTCGTTAATAAATCGTTCATTATAGACTATAACAAAATCACTTCGACAGAAGGTAATGATTTCGTAACGCTAAATAATTATCCCAAAAACCGCATACCGGTTGGAGGTAGCCACAAATCCAAAATTGCGGAGTGGAAGAAAAACAATAAATTCAGATCTTCAGATACGAACTACAAATCTATTTGAACTTCAGCAGTTCCGGGCGACGTTGGTTAGCGCCCGGACTGTAAATATCTAGGGCAATTAGCTTTTCAAATTCTCGTAAAACCGCAATTGAAACCTCCCGGTGGTACCATAATAGTAGGTTTGTTTAAATCTTGAGTACTTAATCGGAGCTCCCAGTTCGCGCATTTCATTAAGGAGGCAATAAAGTGTCCGTTCTGATATATTCAGTCGTTCCGCGAGTTGATTTGGCGTTCCGGTGGACTTTTGCCGGATTAAATAATCTAATCTTTCGAGACGTTCAAAAATATCATATAACATATGAAAGTGTTTAAGTTGAGAGTCTTTTCATATCTTATTTCCGCCGCCTGACTAGCTATATCTAATACCGGCTGGAATTAATTGAGATAATATTCGCCACGAAAAACATATAATAAAAATCATTTATATCAATTCATTCATTTGCGGGATAAGTGATTATTTTTTAAGGATTTGCTCGATAGCCAATTGTTGTCTTTTATTTTCCTCTTGAATTTTTTCATTTTCTTTTTTCAAAGCTATGACATGCAAAGTTAGTTCCTCAATTTTGCGGAGCAAGATCGCATTCATTTCGCCTAATGCCACCCCATCTTGCCCCACATCCTTCGCAGATGGAACTCCCGGCAAATGCTTGTTTTGGACAATAAACTGTTCAATTTCACTTAAGGACTGGAGACCGTACGTTTCTTCAAAGACATAGTCGGGCCAGTTTTGATTATCGACCTTAATTTCCTTAGCTCTGATTCTTCCATTCACCGACAGTTTATCTACGGGGTTTGATGTTCCGATACCTACGTTCCCACCCTCTTGGGTAGCTTTTATCACCATTGTTAGATCTGTATAATTACCGAACCATTGCGAATTATACTGATGAGCAGTGTAAAATTGAATATCAGAAGCTCTAGCATTATTAGCATACGTTGCTGTACCTGGACGATCAGTGAAAACGATTTCGGCACTTGCTGAAGAAGATTTTACCGCGTCCAAAGTCGAGAAGAAACTCAGAGCAGGAAAACTATAGGTCAGACTACTACCAAAATAATTACCACCCTTGATTTCAATCGACTTGTTGTTCTCCCCAGCACCAATAGTGATTTTACTTGTAGTCGGTGTGGTTCCTATGCCTAGGTTACCCGACGCTGGGAGGGTATTTGATTGAGCGCAAAGGATCGTTGAAAAACATATCGCACTGATCAAGACAAAACAAGGCCTGGCGAATGTTCCTTGGATTAAATAAGACCGTAAACGGTCGTAATGATGGCTAATTTTACCCATGAGAAGAAGATTTGTATTGTTTCTATTTTCGGTTCTTTTTAAAAGGTCTATTTCTTTTTGCTGCTTCTCCAATCTCATATCTTCGTCAATCAGGTATAGAGTCAACTCCTCAATCTTTTTCAGCAGTTTGCAATAGCTGGATGATAAGAAATTAGCCAAGTGAGGTGTAATTATTTTCCTCTCTGCTTTCGGGACATTTAGGTAAAAATACGTGCGAGAAACTTTCATATATCTAGAGTCTTAATATTCGAGCAGTGTGCCTTGAAATTATCACCACGAACAACTACGCAGCGAAACATAAGACAAAGCTAAGTAACCACACTGCAGTCACATTGCAGTGGAAAATTAAATCACTTCTATTTTCTGCACACTGTATTCAACCGCAACGCAGGTGATCGCTACATATGTCAATGATTAACCCCGCATAACGCGCTAATTTACATTTCGGGGAATCTTACAATTTGCATCCTCCTTCCAACCTTGCTACCCGCGCCTTCAACTGCTCATTCTCTTTCTTCATGTCGATCATATAAAGCGTTAGCTCTTCTATCTTCTTCAGTAACGTAATATTCATTTCACTGAGATTGATCCCCTCCTTTTCCATCTCACTTGCGGAAGCTATGTCGGGAAGATGTTGATCTTCCCGACTGCAGCCAGATTGCAGTCTGAGATTTAAATCTACACTGCAGTTTAGCTGCAGTATGAGTTACGAAATTTGCCTGCCAGTACAAACATTTAAACTTATTAATCATGTCTAAGTCATTCACAATCTTAAAGCAGATCTTCCTCATTGTAACTCTATCCGGCTTTACCGCTACCCTTCAGGCGCAGAGCTCACTTGAAATTGAGGATATCAGAAGCGTGATCAGCGTTCCTTCTGACTATAATAAACGTTTGAAACCGTCTTTCAGAAAATTTTCAACTTTAGGTATCCCAGAGGGGGGGTCAGAATTCTATACAGTCTTAGGCCTCAGAGGGTGGATGGACAACACAGGAGGGAAAGCACATGAACTTGCCTTTGGAGACGGCAATGACGTTTTTATAAGATCTGGTTTAACCGAAGGTTGGCAGAATTGGAGAAGAGTAATCATTGAAAACCCAGGTACAGACGGCTCTACCATCCGCATCGGTAACGGAAATACGCCTTACAATTTAAACGTCCCGGTTGGTTCTCCCACCGGCGGGTATAATATTGATTTTCTCACATGGAGAGATGTTGTACCAAATCAGGTTGGGGCAAGAATTCGAGCAGAGCGGATCAATAACTATCACCCTGGAAGTGCATTAGTGCAATCGATGGACCTCGCATTCTACACATCCATTGGCGGACTACAAACTGACCTTTCGGAAAAACTTAGGATAAAGAGCGACGGCACCGTTGGCATTGGTACAAATGATCCCAAAGGCTTTAAACTAGCTGTAAATGGAAATATCAGAGCTAAGGAGATAAAAGTTGAGAATACGAACTGGCCTGACTACGTCTTTGCACCCTCGCACAATCTATTACTTCTGGAAAACCTTGAATCATACATCCTCCAACATAAGCATCTTCCAGAAATTCCGTCAGCAGCAGAGGTAAGCCAGAATGGAGTCAATCTTGGAGAAATGGACGCAAAGCTACTGCAGAAAATAGAAGAACTTACTCTTTATATCATCACTCAAGACAAAGAGATGAAAGCAATGAAAAGCCGGCTTGACAAGCTGGAACAAGCTCAAAAGAATGAATAAAGGTTGGGATTCTCAGAGTTTGGTCATTTAAGCGGTCATATTTGAAATAATATATTTTCATTTTCGGTTCTTTTTCAAGATATCTATTTCTTTTTGCTGCTTCTCCAATCTCTCGTTTTGGTCAATCAAGTATAGAGTCAACTCCTCAATCTTTTTCAGCAATTTCGCGTTCATATTCCCCAAATCTATCCCATTGTCAGCCACCTCATCAGCCGATGGAATACCGGGTAGATGTTTATTCTGATGAACGAAACCTTTGATATCAGTTAAAGATGGTAATACATACTCTGGCGAAAAGACATAATCAGGCCAGGTCGCTAGCATTTTCACTTTTATAGATTCGGCGATCATGCCCCCTGCCACAGCTAACTTATAGCCTTGAGGATCAGATGTACCAATCCCTACATCTCCGTTACTCTTGATCCTCAGCTTTTCGGTAAGTTGCGCCTGCTGCCATCCTTGACTAGTATGAGAAACAAGATCCATTGACTGAACTAAGGCGTTATCAGTTTGATAATTATTTATTCTCTCAGCGCGAATACGTGCACCGATTTGTTGTGGAATAGCATCTCTCCAGGTATGAAAGTCAATATTATATCCGCCGGTCGAGGCACCGACTGGCACACGTATATTCCCCAAGGATGAGTTTCCGATTCTTATGGTGGACGCACTACCATCTAATGGACCATCAACGTGTAGACGACCAAGCGGATCCGCAATCCCGATACCAACGTTACCACTATGGACCAATGTCATGATCTCATTGCCATATCCCAGGGATAGATAAGCGGACACCGGATCATCTTTAGTTTTAAAATCCCAACCTCCTCCCGTATGCGCTGGAGGCTCGAGAGTTAGTCTTGTTTTATAAACGCCATTTCTTTCCCCATCATTTGATCCGATATGGAGCTGACTTTCCGGTGTGGTATTCCCAATGCCGACTTTACCGTTTAGTTCAAAGATATTCTGAGCTAGCTTTTCATGCCGAATATTAAGAGAACATAAAAAAGAACATTTTTAAGATTTGATCTATTCATTCAGGTTTATTTAAAGTTAGTTCTACGAATGCATTTATTCTTGTTGATTACTACAATCATTTAGTATCCATCAGATCTGAAACTTGCTTTATCAATCGGTCAATCTGATGCTGTTGAGCTTTGTTAAACTCCCGCTCCTTTTGAAGATCTACAATCTGCTTATCCTTCTCGATTAAGTGGAGCGTTAATTCTTCTATTTTTTTTAACAAACGAGCATTCATAGTTCCTAGCTCTACGCCATTCTGCTTTACCTGGAGGGCAGACGGCATTTCTGGTAGATGCTGATTCTTCTTAATAAATTCCTCCAATTCTGAAAGAGAGCCTATCGAATAGTCTGATTCAAAGACATAATCCGGCCAGTTATCAACATGTACCTTGATTTCCTGAGCATGAACATTCCCCTTGACAGATAATTTAGCCGTCGGAGATGACGTACCAATACCAACATTGCCACCATCAGGATTAATCGACACAGTACCATATTGGCTACCTGCACTCCTGATACTCTGAATGGATGCAAAACCATCTTTTTCCGCCGAAATATTCAGGATAAGCGAAGTATAATATCCCGATGAAGTATTCGGATTTCCAATCAGAATCCCACCAGGACCCTTTGGATCTACATTCAATGCCGCCGCCGGAGAAAGCGTATTAATTCCGACCTTCCCGTTCATCAATGTTAACTCATCCTTATGACCATCCCAATAAGAGCTAAGTATTAGACGAGTCTTAGACTCATTATAGGCTGCGTAGTCCAGGTACGACCGGATTCTCGGGGAATGAGTATAATCATCACCAAAAGGAGTAAGCAAAATTGATGTACCACCACCTGGTACATTTTGATAATTCCTTAAAATGATGTTCCCGGATACGTCTAGAGGTGCGAGTGGATTTGTAGTTCCAATCCCTACATTGCCATTCGCCGGCCAGGGATTAGTATTCTGCGAATAACACAGGCTTGCGATTGCCATAAAAAGATGAAGCAAAAAGAATCTCTTCATTTCCATTTACTATACGTTTGATAATGATGATCACGAAAGTAAAAATGCAAACTGCAACCAGACTGCAGTGGACATTATTTATTTTGTAGGGACATAAATCAGATATTACTTGATCATGAAAATCATCTTAGCATTATTTGTCCTCTTCGTGGGCTACTCGGCTTATACACAAAAACACCTTCCCATCAAGTGGGAATATAGGAGTCGGAACTACACTGCTAATATCCGCGTGATCACTGCGCTATTCTGAACTTCATAAGCAGTGCGAATATTAAGGAAGGGACCACCTAGTATGGATATATTCGGATTACACGACGATTCGAACACAAAATCAGACAAATTAGCAGATCCTACCTTGTCCTTGATCTGACTGGATGTAACTATGCTCGCCATCAGACCAGATTTGAATGTTATCCCATGTTGCCATGAGCTTTCTTTATTATACGCTTTAATGATTCCCTGAACATCAAATGATTGGGGAACACCTATCTGACCAAATCCATCACAAGGAAGAAGCACTAGTAAAGTACTGTGTAGACAAATAAAGTGTCGAAAAACAACAAGCCTATTGTGTGGAAAATGCTATTGCATCTTAACGTTGTGAAATAAATATTAAAGACAAACTATTAATACACTGCCAAAGCTTTTGGTTACACTGCAATGAGCGATTTATTAATCCGACCGAAGCATAGTAAGGGCTTAACCCAGCGATCTTTGACTGGGGCTAACATCCAGATTTCCTTTACTTGTTTGATCTTAAGAGTAAACATCCATTGCTAATAAGAGACAAAAGATACTCTTGCCCGGGCTCGTGTGAACGCGGGTGCTGGCCGTCATCTCTCCGCTGAAATTGCAGGTGTTATCTGTTACATCTGTTCCCTGCAAATGGTTCTCACTCTTGCTTTGTATCACCTCTCCCTTATCAGTAGTACAGCGCGTTTACTACATGTTAAACTTAAGGTATATATAAAAGTGCGCAATTATGAATACACCGATAAATAAGGCTAACTCAACAAGGAAAATTTTTTTTAAATTATTTTTCTCTAGGTGCATACTTCTTCTGAAGAAAAAACTTAATACATAAGCAATTGTAGAAAACACAATACTAACAATTAGTATATACAAGTTAAGTCTAATAAAGGGATCTACTCTATAAATTATTGATCTGGCAACTATTTCTTTTTCATCCATCGGAGGAGGTCCACTCAAAAAGCTAATTCCGATGAGAAAGAAGGCCATAGTATTATTTACTAACAATAGTAAATAATAAACCTGTTTTTTGAGATTCATAAAAATATTACTTGTTATCATCTTCTTCCACTCGTTTAAAAGTATATCCATTCTTGGTCTCTGTTACTGTCCAATTAGCCTGACTTAAAAGTTTCTTTGCATCGGAACCGAACTTGCCCATTACATCTTTAATCTTTTTAATATTTGCAGGAGTAACAGTAGAACCATGATTCTCACCCAATGCTGGTTCCTTTCCATTGAGTGTGCTAAAATTCATATAAACATCTACACCTTTCAGGCGCATCGATGGGGATATACCATCACCTTGAAAGTGAGATTGGATTGAAAATGTGCCTAAGGGACTACTAAATTCATCAGCCTCGTCAGGTGATAAATAAAGCATACTTTCAACCGTTTGTCCTTTAGAAATTAAATAAGCTGACATTCCTGCAGCAAAAGCTCCACCTTCACTGTGGCTAATGAACTTAAACGTTTCGCCTTGTTTCATTCCCTTAATTAGTTCACTATAGTTCTTTTTGCATACTTCATACCCAACTCATATCTGTCACCTCCACTTTGATCAAAGGCAACATAAGACAACCGATCTACAAACTCATTTAGTTCGTATTTGTAGCGCCCATAAACTGCCGGGAAGAGGAAATAAAAGAAGGCCTAAAGAAGTTCCAATAAGCTTCCTTTGAGGCACCGGGAGCCAACCCAGCTAAATTTAAAATTCCGCTAAAATAGCCATTAACATAAACTATTTTACGCCCATCACCATCATAAGCAATCGTCGGATTATTAGCTACATAAGCATATGGAGATATTGTATAGTACTTTTCCGCCAGAGGGTCGACCATATTCCACCTGGCAATCACCGGATCATAAAACCTAGCGCCGTAATCATACTGCTCCGTTAATACATCCTGCTTCTCTTTCCCATTGTAAAGATAATTATTTTTATCTCCACTTACATACCTTGATCTGTTCAGTCCGAAAGCATAATATTCATCCGCCTGC
>Ga0160467_100567_pt1 | contig 32779 bp, 27 predicted proteins | sample HID1972I_E11MG_FD_108221 | JGI IMG/M metagenome (GOLD analysis project Ga0160467, IMG submission 108221) | Enriched pill bug-associated microbial communities from UW Madison campus, WI, USA - HID1972I_E11 MG | ecosystem: Host-associated > Arthropoda: Insects > Digestive system > Unclassified ... | reverse complement strand
AGGTGTTTGCAACGCTAGACCTTCAAGAGAATCTGTATGAAGTTCAGCTGCTTTAACACCACCACCGAACGGTGTACGGAATACGATTGGCGAGTTGTAGCGTCCACCAGAACGGTAACGCATACGAGCTGCTTGAACGAACATTTGATCAAGCGCTTCATATATAAAACCAACGAATTGGATTTCTGCAATTGGGCGGAAGCCTTGAATACCCATACCTACTGCCATACCAGCAATTGCTGATTCAGCTAGCGGAGTATCGAATACACGCTCTTCGCCAAATTCTTTTTGTAGACCTTCAGTTACACGGAATACTCCGCCAACATGACCTACGTCTTCACCGAAGATGACAACGTTAGGATCACGTGTAAGTTCAATGCGCATCGCGTCGCGAATTGCTTCTAACATATTCATTTGTGCCATTGTCGATTAATCCTCCCTATTACTCGAAATCAGCTTTTTGAGCTTGCAAGTGCTGCGGTGTAGTTTCGAACATTGAATCAATAAGACCAGAAACAGTCATTTTCTCTGTTTGCTCTGCTTTTTTGATATGTTCAGCAACAGTTGCTTTTGCTTCTTCTTTTACGCGAGCTGTATCTTCTTCAGTCCAAAGACCTTTTTTCTCAAGGAATTTACCGAAGCGAGTAAGTGGATCAAGAAGTGCTTTTTCAGCTTCTTCTTCTTTTGTACGATATTTTGTTGTATCGTCCGCAAGAGAGTGTGGACGGTAACGGTAAGTAATAAGCTCAAGCAATGTTGCGCCTTCACCGTCATAGCCGCGTTTAGCAGCGTCTTGAACTGCTTTAATAACAGCAAGCACGTCCATACCGTCGATTTGCTGACCCACGATACCTGCAGCAACCGCTTTATGTGCAACAGATAGTGCAGCAGTTTGCTTAGCATACGGAGTTGTAATCGCGTAACCATTGTTTTGTACTACGAAAATTGTAGGTAGCTTGAACGCACCTGCAAAGTTCAATGCTTCGTAGAAATCACCTTCAGATGAACCACCGTCACCTGTGTACGTAATTGCTACACGTTTTTCGCCTTTTTTCTTGAATGCCATCGCTACGCCCATTGCATGAAGCACTTGCGCACCAATGATAATTTGAGGCATAAGTACGTTTACGTCCTCAGGAATTTGACCACCATGTTGGTGACCACGAGAATATAAGAACGCTTGATATAGAGGTAGACCGTGCCAAACGATTTGCGGCATATCACGGTAACCAGGGCAAACAAAATCTTCTTTATTTAGTGCATACTCACTACCAATCATGGAAGCTTCTTGACCAGAAACTGGCGCATAGAAACCTAGACGACCTTGGCGTCCAAGGTTAATTGCACGTTCATCCCATGTGCGTGTGAAAACCATACGGTACATAATTTCTTTCAATTGATCGTCTGTAAGTTCTGGCATATACTCTGGATGTGCTACATCACCTTCTAGTGTCAGAACGGATAACGGTGTAACCGGCTCAGTTTGAACCTCATATGGCAATTTGCTCATTGAGAACGCTCACCTCATCTTAAAATATTTGAAAATTGTGTGTCTCTGTTATAGAATTATTATACCGCTGTTTAATGCAAATGGTCAAAGCAAAAAAGTGAAAACTCTCTAATTTTAGCGAATTCTCATCATTTGACCGCTAAGTTGTAGTTATAACAGCTATAATATCTTAGTATAACAGCATAATACAAAGCTGTTTTTTTCAATCATTTTACAGGACATCATTTATTTTACCTATTCACAAGCTTTCCATACTACATTTTTAAAGGAGATTTTCAATCATGACAGACGATCGCTTTCTTAAGCGCACGATCTTAAAAAGCACAATTGAAAGCAAGCATTTACCCGAAGGAAATCGCAATTTGCGAATTTATTTACCGCCAGGTTATAACGAGGTATTGAGCTACCCAGTCATATACTGCCAAGATGGTGAGGATTTTTTCAATTTTGGACGTATTGCAACTACTGCTCAGCAGCTTATTCTAGATGGTGGCGTTGAGCCATTCATAATTGTAGGCGTTGATGTAGATAAAAGCGTACGCACAGAGGAGTATTCACCAGATGGCACTCGCCATCAAGCTTATGTTGATTTTTTTGTGCAAGAGCTCCTTCCTTTTATAGAGAGCAACTATCCTGTTAGGGCAGATGTTGAAGAGCGAATTCTTGCCGGTGATTCATTAGGTGGAACAGTTTCACTGCATATCGCACTGCAGCATCCAGAGCTGTTCACAAAAGTTATGAGCATGTCAGGTGCTTATTATGAAGCCTCTCTTCAAATTGTTGCTGCTTCTGGTGATTTGGATTGGCTGAACATTTACATGATCGTTGGCTTGCAAGAGGAAGCGTTCGAAACCGATCGCGGTATTTATAATTTTGTTGAGCTTAATCGCAGCATGTTTCAGCTGCTGCAAGAGCGTGATGCTACGATCCACTATGAAGAGAAAGATGGCAAGCATCAATGGGGCTTTTGGCAGAAAGAAGTGCCTCAAGCGATTCGATACTTTATTCGTGAGTATTAGAGGTAGTTCAAAACATTCGGCTTAGCTTTACCCCATCTTCTTGGTTCTGAAAGCCGAATTTTTTTACTCATTTCAAACTTTATTAATAAAAGCGATGTTAAAGATTAATGTTGGCTTATTAAAACAAAGAGGGGCTCATTATTTCTATGAGTTCCCTCGATCTTTCGAAGCTCTTTTCAAATGAATAATACTTCTTCGTATGGATAAACATCCGCAAACCACCTCAACACTCCATTATGATGATTAATGATTTGTTGAGCTGAAAGTTCATTTGAGTTCCATGTACTGTGAACATCTGAAATTAAAGTTACTTTATATCCCATACTAAAAGCCCTACGACAGGTGGTATCAACACAAGCTTCTGTCTGAATTCCTGTAATATAAATATGTTTTATACCCTTTTTACTCAATTCTTCTTCTAGTGTAGTATTTAAAAATGAGTCTGGATTTGTTTTTTGGACTATTGTATCGGTAACCTGAGGTGTAATATCATCATGTATTTCCCAACCTTCCTTTCCAAATTCCAAAGGTTTCCCTGTTGGAGCATTATGTTGAACATAAAAAATTGGTGTATTAGAAGCACGAGCTTTCCTTATTAATGTTTTTAGTTTAGAAATTAGCTCCTCTCCCTTATATACCGATTTTTCCTCTTGAAACATTCCTTTTTGTACATCGATAATTATTAAAGCTTTACTCATAATAAAATATTCTCCCCTTTTAAGAATAGCTTTACTAACTGTTTTATCGTCGTTACGACGCATAATTTGCTCAAAAATTGAACCCCTTTCAAATAGTGATCGAGGTATTTTGTTGCCACAACATTAAACCGATTTATCCAACCCTTTAAAAGACTTTGATAGCTATTAACGTTTTGCATATGAAACACGTTCCTTACCAGCAGAATTAAACCCGTAATGTTCAAGTCCTTTTTTTTGCTTAAATGCCCTCCACGTATTTCAAAAGAGTTCATTAACATAGCTTTATTAAATGAACAAAAGGAGTGTCACAGCGCTGTATCGTTTCTTAGCTGTTACACTCCTTCTTTATGCTCTACTTTTTATTGAAGCTGTTGTTTTATCTCATTTAGCAGTGTTCTACAGCCCTGATTAACGAGCTCGTACACTTCTTCAAAATCACCTGTGTAATATGGATCTGGAACCTCTGTTACATGAGCACCCGTTACTAAGCTCATAAAGGTGATCACTTTCCCTTTCTCACCGTTACCCATCGTCTCATTGAACTTATGCTGAACATCTTTTAAGTTTTGATTATCCATACATACAATGTACGTGAAATCATACAGATCATTTGCTACGACTTGTCTTGCCTTCATTCCATTATAGGCGATCTGTTTTTCATCGAGCAGCTTACGCGTGCCTTCATGTGGCGGTTTGCCTATATGCCAGTCGCCAGTTCCCGCGGAATCGACCTCTATTAAGTGAGACAGTCCTTCCTGTTCTACATAATTACGCATAACAGCTTCAGCCATTGGAGAACGGCAAATATTACCCAAACATACGAACAAAACCTTTTGTTTCAACTTACACCCTCATTTCATCTTGTTTATTAATTAAGATCACATCTCTTCTACTATAGCTAATTGTTGTTCATCGAACAACCTATTACTAGTTGTTTGTTATGCAACATCTTGCTACGATAGATGTAGGTTTTTATATATTGAAAGTTACATACTTGTGAAGGGAAACAACATTATGATCATAACCATTTGCAGTGGAGGCATTGTTGGTGAGTGGGCACTGCACTATATTAAGCAGGCGAATTATGTAATCGGTGCTGATCGCGGTGCACAATTTTTAATTGAGCACGGTATTGAACCGAATATAGCGTTAGGTGATTTTGATTCAGTGAATAACGAGCAAATGACTAAAATTAAAGATAACAGTAAACAGTTTATCGGATTCGATGCCATTGACAAGGATTATACCGATACGCAGATTGCTTACATGCATGCACTTGAGCTTAAACCTCAACAAATTATAATCGTTGGCGGCCTTGGCACCCGCTACGACCATTCGCTCGCCAACCTTCAGCTGCTAGAACTATCGCTGGAGTATGACATCCCAACTACTATCATCGATGAGCACAATTGTATACAGCTTATGAATGACACTTTAACGTTGTCTCAAAACAGCTATCACTATGTATCTCTAATCCCTTACTCTGACCAAGTAACTGGGATTACGCTTAAAGGGTTCAAGTACCCTTTAACAGATGCTACATTAACAAAAGGTCGTTCTATCGGCATTAGCAATGAGCTAATAAATGATACTGGTACGATACATATTAAAAGCGGCAAACTCCTCGTCATTCAAGCCAACGACTAATTTAGCTTCACATACTAGATCAATGCAATAAAAAATCCAAGCGTGCCTAGGCTCGCTTGGACTGTTCATATATAGCATGATCATTTCTATCTAATTTTCTTTCTGTATGTCTTCGCCTTTTTTCTCCTTGTTTTGACGCTCTGCCAGCGCAGTTAGGAAAGCTAGTGCCAAGCCTTGTCCCCATCCTTGCGCCCACTTCTTAGGTATTTCTAGATAGCCATCAATATCGTTCATCACAGCAGTACCTGCAGAAACATTCAATACTCTTCCGTTTTCCGCAATATTATTAACGATGCCATCGAATGCTTTTTGAACATACTTTCCATGCAATGGATTGCCCTGCATAACCATCGCCGCAGCTATACCAGCGGATGCAGACACCTCACCATATGATTGCTCATTGTCGAGCACGGTTCCCCATAACCCATCTTCACGCTGCAATCGTTTTAATGATGCTAACTGATCTCTTAGTGAGCAATCAATATGCATAAACGGTGGATACAGATATGGCTGTGGAAGTACCTTGCCAACTCTAGACATCGTATAAGCTGCCCATGCATTAGCACGTCCCCAGTACATTCCTGACATATGATCCTTCTTAATATTGTTATAGCCGTGATACCACAATCCTGTGTTCTCATCCTGCAAATAATTAATATGCCAGTAATAATTATGAAGCGCATCATCGATTAGCGATTGATCCTTAAGCATCACACCAACGCGTAGTTGGAAGTAAGCCGCCATAAACAATGTATCTGCCCAGCACTGCTCCGGAAAGTCATTATTCGCGGATACCGTATGCTGCAACACATGATCACCGAATCTTAAAGCATGATGTTTAATGTAGTCTATTTTACTTAAGATTAGATCTAAATATTTCTGTTCATTAGTCTGTTGATATAAAGTAACGAGCATATGACCCATTGCACAAGTGTTTACCGTCCATGTAGGTAAACCTGCTTCAATGTACTCGTCGCACCAGGAAGCCATTCGATCTAAATAGCTCTGCTCCCCGGTCACTTCAAATGCTCGGCTTACTCCATAATAAGCTACACCACATGGCCAATCCCAAGTAAGATCCATGTTTAATGTGTAATCTACTACTTGATCAATTAATGTCTTAAGCTCCGTTGATTTCGTTTCCAGCTTCAGCATGTTCTACCTCCATAAACCAAAGCCCAAGCATAAGCATGGGCTTTGGAAATAATGAATTTTGTAAAAACCTATCTGAAATTACCTTTATCAATAATCTCTTGCTTTTCATCTAAAATCTCTTGGTAGCCCGCATCTAGATACGTTTGTTTTGCTTCTTCATACAGCTTATCGAACTGATCCTCTGGAGACGTAGCGATCTTAATATACAGCTCTTGGAACAACTCGTTCAGGTCCGCTTTATATTCACTAACTGTCGGAACAACCTCTGTGAACAACGCATCCGGTGTGCGGAATTCTGCTCCTTCTTCATAATACTTAAGTAGATCTTCTGCCAAGTACTCATAGCCCGCAGGTGCCCAGTTGCGGATTTGAGCTTTTCTGTTTACTTCAGGATCATCGTAAAGCTGACCTTCAATAACTAGTGCCCAATAATCTTTATTGTTGTTCAATGATAGTACAGACTCACCAGCAAAATCATCGTTACGAACCGCTATACCATCAGAATCAATCGTATAGTTATCACCTTCAACACCATTTTGCAGGAAGAATAGATTGTCTGGTTGGCTCATCCACTCAAGGAACATCCAAATAGCAATACGCTCTAGCTCAGGAGTTTCATAGTTTATACCCATAATAAATCCGAACGGCCAGTATCCGCGTCCTTGTGGTTTTAGACCTTCAGGAACACCAGCATATGGAGGCACTACAGCAAATTCTGCTTCAGGATTATTTGCTAATGTAGCAGCAATCACGTCAGTGTTGCTTGTTAGGTAGCTGCCGAATGTACCTGTACGTCCAGCAACAAATTCAGATTTAATCTTGCTTTCTTCATCTCTCAAGTAAAATTCTTTATCAATTAGACCATTGTTGTATTGATAGTTTAAGTTTTTAAGCCAGCGCTCTGTTGCAACGGATGTAAAGTCAGCAATAGATAGATCAGAATATAGAGCACGATACTCCGCATCAATCGGCCAATCACGGAAAGCATAATTGTAGTTGAAGTTGTTTCGAGTTAGCGATCCACCTAATACACCTAGACCTGCTTCCTTCCATTTCACTAGCATTTCATTATACTTCTCTAGTGAAGTTAGATCTTCGACCTTCATACCAACCTTCTCTACCCAATCTTTACGAATTAAGTTTACATAGTTATCAGCTTCTGGACGCTCAGCATAGAAGTAGATCTTCTCATCGTTAATGACACCGTATTGCTCAATCGTATCACCTAGATTAGCCCAGTATGTTGGTGCATAGTTCGCGATTTCTTCCCATTCGATTGGTTGTAATACACCTTCACTGTAGTAAGCAATTTGTTGTGGCATATCATAGTGGAAAATAATATCTGGAGCTTTATGAGCTGCAAGCAGCTGTTGGTAATCCTGTACCTCGTTCGAGCGAGAAATAGGAACGTACTTCACAGTTACATTGTATTTATCACCAAATTCTTTTTGAATCCAGCGAGTATAGTAGTTGTCTGATACATTCCAGCCTTCAAATGCTCGATCATAAACTGGAATTTCGATCGTTACGTTTTCTGTAAAACCATTGGAGTAATCTTGGAATCCACCCTCTGTTCCTTCACCTGTCGATCCCGTCGGTTGGTTTGTTTCCTTATTGTTCGAATTTGTATTGGAAGGAGTATTCGTGGTGTTATTTTTGCTACATGCTGCTAAAACACTAACTACCATCATTAACGATAAAAACAAAATTACAAACTTTTTGTTTTTCATATAAATTTCCTCCTCGTTTATTAAATCAATTTTATAACCGTTTAATCGATTACTCCTTTACAGCACCAAGCATAATACCGTTTACAAAGTACTTCTGAATGAATGGATAGACAATAATAATCGGTAGCGTCGCAAAAATAACGCAAGCAGCTTTCAATACATCCGGATTCGTTAGCTGTACATTAGTCGATTCTAGCTGGAAGCTTTCACTTGCTGTAACAACCATGTAATAAAGCTTTAGCTGCAAAGGTCGCAAGTCTATGCTTTGTTTAATGTAAAACAATGCATCCTGATAGGTGTTCCAGCGACCAACCGCGTAAAACAATGCTAATGTCGCAATAATTGGCTTAGAAAGCGGTAACACAATGTTGAACAATACTCTAAAATGTCCCGCTCCATCGATACGCGCCGACTCTTCTAAGCTAACAGGTATCGAGCTGTAAATGGCACTTCTCATAATTAAAAAGTTGAATGCACTAAATGCAGGTGGAAGAATTAATGACCATAACGTATCTAGTAGACCAAGTGAATTAATAAGCATGTACTCGGGTATAATTCCACCACTGAAAATAAGGGTAAACACGAATATAAAGGTAATAAATGAACGTCCTTTTAACTGTTTTCGCGACAGTGGGTACGCAGCACATATCGTAACGATAAGTCCAAGTATCGTAAACGTAATCGTTATAAATACAGAGACGCCCAGTGAGCGAATGATGGAAGCATCGGCAAACACTTTACTATATGCATCGAACGTAAATCCCATCGGCCACAGCAATACTTTGTTCGCAAGAACGTAGGCATCCTTACTGAGTGATTTTGCTAAAATATGAATTAACGGTAATAAGCAGGCAAGCGATGCTAGGGCGACTACAATATTAATGACGACATCCCATGCGTCATAGCGTTTCATGCCTTTAACCGTCGTTAGGTTATTAGATGCTTTCATAATACGTCTCCCTTTCTACAATAAGCCGTCCTCACCAAGCTTTTTCGCAATACGATCTGCTAGTATTACGAGAATAAGCCCGATGACTGCCTGGAATAAACCAATGGCAGTTGCACGACTGAATTGTCCAGATTCTATACCCCAACGATAAACAAGCACTTCAATCGTCGTTGTATATTCTGTCGTTGCCTTATTCGCTAACGAATAAACTCGTTCGAAGTTGCCTCCCATAACTCTACCTAAATTCATAATTAGCAAAGTTACAATCGTTACCCGTATACCCGGGATCGTAATATGCCACACCTTACGCCAACGACCGGCTCCATCCACAAACGCAGCTTCATATAGCTCTGGGTTGATGGAACTAATGGAAGCAAGATATATGATCGTCCCCCAGCCCATGCTCTGCCACACTCCGATAAGCAAATAAGAGAGTAGCCAATGATTATCTTCCTGCAGAAACGGAATTCGGTCCCCACCAAAGTTCTCGATGAGATTATTAATGACCCCATTACCAACACTAAATAGCTGGTAAGCCAATGCACTAATAATGACCCATGATAAAAAGTGAGGTAAATATAGTAGCGTTTGATTAATACGTTTAAGTCTTATACTTTTTATTTCATTAAGTAATATCGCAAGTAAGATCGGTGCTGTAAAGCTTAATACAAAATCTAACGTATTAAGCAACAACGTGTTTCGAATTGCACGTCCAAAGTCTCGTTTAGCAAAGATGTCTTGAAAAATTTGAAAACCAACCCATTCGCTATCCCAAAAGCCTTTAGCAATCTTAAAGTCTTTGAAGGCAATGACTAGTCCAAACATCGGAAGAATCTTAAACACTAGTACGAAAAAAATTGGAATCGTAAGCAACATATATAGTTGCCTGTCACGCTTTAAATAATAGAGGAAACTACGATTGTCAGCGTCACGTTTTATTAAAGCGTTTACAAATTTCACATTTACACCTTCCCTCCTTTAATGTTGTCCCCTTTTCAATTTCCAAACTTTTACTTTACTAAAATTTCGTCTGATTGATCGGAGAAGCTGATTCTCATATTACCTGCCTGTTAGAAATACGTAAATTGTACATTTTGATTATAGCTATCATTTTTGATTGTAGCCGAAACCCCTTGATGTATAAGGGGTTTCGAGCATTTCGGTCAATAAATTGAAGTGTAACAGGTGTTGTTGTTCTCTTAACATAAAAACGGTTCTTCTCTTAAAACATCCGGCAATCAGTATCGTTCAATTCAATCAAAATTAACCATTTAGTTTTGAAGCTTTATAGCTGCTTGGTGTAATTCCCTCGAATTTTCTAAAAAAACGATTAAAGCTTTGAATGTTGTTATACCCTACCTCAGCTGCGATCTGAGCAACATTAAGTGTTGATTTCACGAGCAGTTGTTTAGCCTTTTGTATTCGTTTCTGGTTAATACATTCCATTAAACTCTTACCCGTTAATTCATAGACAAGCTTTCTCATATAGGAATAACTGATGCCAATTTCTTTAGCCATATCTTCGAATACAATTTCCTCTTTATAATGCTCATCTAGATATGCAAAGATTTTCTCAAGGTAATTCACCTCATGGCCGCTATTGTCAACAAAAAGGCTAATTTCAGCAAAAAACTGTTTGAAATATGCATCCAGCTCTTCTAGTGTTTCCATGGAAGCCATGATCGAATATATATTTCCTCTAGTCGCGAAAATAGCTGAAGTATTTATACTTTTTTCATTCAGATGCTTAATCGTAACTCCGATCAATTGATTATAGATAAACAATATATTGTCATAAGAAATATACGAGGCTGCTTCGATCTGTTTGCGAATAAGATCAAGCTCCTCTGAAATGCTGTTTATATCTCCAGTATCGATATAATTAAGAATTCTTCGCTCACTGTTAATCGGATAAATATACTTTGTATTGCCTTGCGCTTCTTGCTTCCAATATATAATTCGGCCATTTCCTTCGATCATTCGCTGTTTAATCAGTTCCATCGCTTCAAGTAATAGATCCGGAGCTGCTGTGAGTGATTGTACCGAATGGCTCACACTTATCGTTATTGTATGGCCGAAGATTTCTTGAGCCATATCCCGAATTTGCTGCAAACAGTTTTTCAAGCTTGCTTCCTGTACTGAATCGTAATTCATAACAATAGCAAATCTACCCTCGCCATAATTAACACTTCGCATATGAACACATTGAGAGCAAATCGCTTCAATATGTGAAATAAATAAAAAGTAATGGTAAGATCGGGTCTCCGGACTCGTTTGATTCACATATTGGTTGTAATGATCCAAAGCGGCAACTGAAACTTGAAAAGTTTTTTCTGGAAATATATCATGTAACAGCTCCGTTTTTTTCTTGTCCAAAGCTTCCCCTCGTAGCAATTGATGGATTGCTAGGCTGCAAGCATCCTGCTCGTGATCTTTAATTCGTTGGGTTAGCTTATCCTCATCATCTTGCATTTTTCGAAATGCATTACCAAGAAAATCAAGTTCATTTTTAGCGGAAGTACCAAAATTATTACGCGCTCGAATAAGCCGTACTAACTCGCGAATCGGCTTTGACAGCCAAGTTGCTAACAATACAGCAAGCACTGACCCTACTATAAAAAGTACGATCGTAAGAATGATGATGCCATGCTGTACAGAGCGAGTTTGTGACATTAATGTATCCATTGAATACGAATGGACATATAGCCAATCATTGAGTTCAGAGGAATACCAAGTATAAAGCATTCGTTGACCATTCATTTCATAAAATTGATAGCCTTGTTTTGCCTCTTGCTGTAAAACATCTGATATAAATGGAAGCTGCGTTGCATCCGTAAGCAATAATGACTTATTGTTTTGAGATATGATGGATTGATTGTTAGCATCTATAAGATAATAACTGTTTTCTTTTTTGTTAGATGCATTCATATATTCCGCAACCTGTGATTCTTTTAAATTAACGACGAGCATCCCTTTCGTAGACGTAGATAATCGATTAAGCGGTAACACATAAGAAATAACCATATTATTCTCATTCATCATACGTGGATACCAAGCTCCTGAAATACCGTCTTTGTCCACCAGTGCTTCATCGATCCACTCCATCGTTTCATAACGTTCGAGCATTGTAATTCCTTTATCAGAAGAGATAATATAATCGGAATCGTTCAAATAAAAGAAAGCAGAATAAATCCCCTCATTGCTTCGAGTTAATCGCTGCAGCTCCTTTAACAGAGACAGGCCGGTTTCTACATTAGAGTATTTCAAGTTCAACTGCTCATAGGATTTGTAATGACGAATGCGATCAAAAATATTGGATGAAGCTAGACGGATCGTATCCTGGGCAATATAATTTAAAGCGTTTTCATTTAATTGACCATTTGATTCCAAGCCGTCTAATGAAGACTCAGCAATTGCTTTTTCAGAATATCCTAAAATTTGTGAACCGCTATACCACGTCATGATCGACGTTGGAATAATCATTACACAGAATAATATGAAAACTAGCTGCAGCATCATAGGAAGTCGTTTCATCGTTCATCACCCTTCTCCTATTGTCTTCAAAAGCATTCCTTTTTATTGTAAGTTACAGCAGGCAGCACCGAAATCATCGCTGCTGCCTGTTGAAAATCACAATATGACCGTATCTCCTGTACGTGCGTAATGCACATGCTTAGGTAATGATTCACTTTTACGCACATCAATATCATGCGACATATGCGTAATCCATAATTCCCGCGGATTCCATAGCTGCGACAGCTCTAGAATTTCAGTTACATCATAAAGCGAGCGTGTGTCAAAAGGATAAGGCTCCTTATAGAAGCTGGCACCTATGATCAGCACATCCACATGATACAGCAGTCGCTGCTGTTCTTCTGTTAACGCAATACAGTCAGGACAATAGACTACAGCTTTACCGTTTAGTAGGTGATCGAAATGAAAGGCATAGGAATATCCATTACGTCCGTGATTCACTCGTCATATACGTAGTTGCCAGTTCCCTAACTGTAGCCCCTCATCTAAAGCAATAAATTGTATTACACCTGAAAGCCATGGAAATCTTGCTTCAATTTCTTGTAAAACCTCTCTGGCTGCATACAGCTTCGGCTTTACGTCAGCATAGCGACACTGATCATACCATTGCGGTAACCCGCCAATATGGTCGAAGTGAGCATGAGTGATAAGCATACGTGACACAATACGCACCTTAGCGTGCTCCATCTGAATATGCCAATCCGGACCACAATCTATCCATACCGGTTCTTCATCTTCTATACAGAGCTGAATAGATGGACGATATCTTCGATTGCTCCCTGTCGACCTGGCTTCCTCGCACACGTCGCATTGACAATAATGCCGCGGCACACCTAACGCATCACTTGTTCCATGAAATACAATATTCATGATAATCTCCTTCATTCTGTTGCTTCTAATAGCTGTCATTACTGTTTCTTGCTAATATCTCATTAGCTTCAATACGAAATGTTTTGGCTGCTTCTTCAATCGTAATCTGTTCGTACTCCATCTGTTCCCAAAGTAATCTTAGCTTATCGATAATTTCTGCTGAACCTACTGGATCGACAGGATCTGCTGGAGAGCTGTTCTGCTCTGCCCAGGTCACATAATCCATAACCTGCTGCTGAGCTTCTGTAAGCCAAGGCTTGATGCTTTCCTGCACAACCGAGGATACAGGTACTCCGCGCTCGCCAAGTATAAGCTTGTTCGCTTCAATATCATTGATCCAAAAGTCTATAAATTCGGCTGCTTCTGATTTCACCTTAGAGCTTTCCGCGATCGAGAAAAACATGCTTGATTTCAAATATAAGCCTTCTTCCATATTCGGTCCTACCATTGGAGCAATAGCCATAGGACGATCGATAGCCTGTTGCATCGCTACGTACTGATTCGACCATTGCCATATCCCAAGCTGTTTTCCTTTTGACAAATTGTTGTCTGAAAAACCTTTAATCTTCGCTTTTTCCTCTGCCGTCGGTGTCGCTTTTTGATGCACAAGACGAACAAGTCTTCCAAAGAACTCAACAAATAATTGATCATCGTGATATCCTAGCGCTGTTCCCTCAGCATTGTAAAGCGTTTCACCCTGTTGGCGTAAATAGTAGGCAAAGAAAATTTCTGGACGCATGCCATCATCGAAATATATCCCTGCTTTTTGCGCTTTAATTGCAAGATTCTCATAATCATCCCATGTCCATTGCTCTGGAATATTGCTGATTCCAATTTCTTTTAATATGGCGGGATCATACTGAAAACCAAGTGCATTAACGCCTAGCGTCATTCCATAATTTACGTGGTTGTACACTCCTGCTTCTAAAATATTTTCACTAATATTTGACGTATCGATTTCTTTTCCTAAATACGGATCAAGATCAGCGAGGAGCTGCTTGCCTGCATATTGCGCATAATAGACGGTATCAATTTGAATAAGATCAGGTAGCTCTCCGGCAGCTGCTTGGGGAGCCATAACCTTCCAATAATCATCGTAATTCGCATATTCTTCAACATCTATCGTAATATGTTCATTTCTTTGCTCGTACAGCTCTATCACTTTCTTAGTATAATCGTGGCGAGCGTCTCCTCCCCACCACGCGATTCGAATCGTTACAGGTTTCTTAAGATCTTTACTTTCCGCTTTACCTCTCGTTTTAGAAGGAGAGAAGCTGCCAGCACTATAACCGAATATAACGACGAGAATGAGCAATACAAGGATTGACCAAACCAGCGTTTTTTTTGAGTAATTCATCATTTACTCCCTTCTAAGGCAGGCTAATCCTAATTATTTTTAACGATTCATAATTATATTATATTTTTTCTATATGCCAACTGGAATGTAAAAAACAGATATGTTTGTTGAAAAAACAGAGGAGCCAAGCTGTGATCAGCATGGTTCCTCTTCATTTTTCCTATTAGCTAGGCGTTTTGCGATATTCTGTTGGGGTTTGACCCGTATATTTTTTGAACACTTGGCTGAAGTACTGTGGGTTGTCACCAAAGCCTAACTGCTCTGCCAGCTCGAACACCTTAACGTCGCTTGAAGATTCAATGATTTCGATCGCTTTCTCGATACGCAATCTCATAACAAAATTTGAGAACTTTTCACCTGTTTCCTTTTTGAACAGCTTTCCCAAATAATCAACATTCATATATAATATATCATTAGCAATCCAGTTTAATGACAAGCTTGACTGTATTAGATTACTCTGTACAATATCAATTACTCGATCGACAATGGATGAATGCTTTTTTTGCTGAGTTTGCAAATTCGCATCTGTAATTTCTTTGGCAATGGATAAAATATATTGCTCAATTGTACGCAGTGTGTGGAGATCTTCAAGCTTAGCAACACTCGACATATCATCACTTTTGCCATCCTGCAGGCCAAGCCTTGTTATTGATACGAGTAAGGACAATGCATACGACTTGGACATCGCTGTATCAAGACGACAGTCAGATAGTTCTTGAAAAAATCGATTCAGCTCCTGCTCAGCAGAATGCCAATCTCCTGACTTTATGTAAATCGTTAATTGACCTTCATCAAAATAAAACGACGGAGATTCCGTTATAATGCTCGCAATATCATTTTTTGTGATAATCGTTCCCTCGCCAAGATAAAAACGATAGTTCAAGCATTCAAGTGTATCATGATACATATAACGGACTTTATTAATCGTTGCTGTATCGCTAACTGCAATCGTTAGGTCAAGCTTGTAATATCCATGAAACGTTCTTTTTATTTGTTCCAACTGATTAAAGAGCCAATCTTTGTCGTAGTTTGCCTTAAGCAATAGCAATACTTGACTTCCAATCGTCGTTCCTAGTTGTACAACAGAAGCACCAAGCACATCCTCTGCAATGTTTTTAACTGCGAACAAATGCTCATACTCATAATTACCTTCCAACTGAAACAGAATGAGCTGAATAAGCCCAAGATCATCTGAAATACGGAATAACCGTCGATATTGCTCCCAGTCCCGCTGCCCGTACATTTTATTCGTAACTAACTCTTTCAAAAACTGTTCCTTAGCATGTGGCAGCGCCTTAGCAAGCTCCAACTCCATATGGCGCATGAAATGCTCCTTTTTACGCTGCAGCTGCAAATCATCGATTACTTCAAGCAATGCTTTAATGATCGTATTCTCGTTGCAAGGCTTTAACAAATAGTGCTTTACCCCAAACTGCATCGCCTTTCTGGCATAATGAAAGTCATCGAATCCCGACAATAGAATAAAAGCTAGATCAGGAAATAATGCACGAGCCTGCTCAACAAGCTGAAGACCATCCATACCGGGCATCTTTATATCGGAAATGACGATATCAGGCTTATGCTCGTTAATAAATTGCATAGCCTCAATACCATTACGTGCTGTTCCAATTAGCTCGGCATTATATTCCTTCCAATTAATCATCGTAGAGATTCCTTCTAGTATAATTCGTTCATCATCAACAAGCAGTACGCTATTCATCTTCATCCCTCACAACATACGGCAGTATTAGTGTAACCTTCGTTCCTGCTCCTCTCACGCTGTTTATCGTTACTCCATACTCATCACCGTAAAGCAATTTGATACGTTCTTTTATATTTCCAAGACCTAACCCGGTTCCTTTAGGTTCAACTTCTCCCTTTACCAACTGTCCAACATAGTGTTCGGACATACCTGGCCCATTATCCTCCACTGATATGTGCAAATGATCTTCAAAGACAGCTGCAGAGATGCGTATTGAGCAAGGTTCAATCATTGGTTCTAATGCATAATTGATTGCATTCTCAACTAATGGCTGAATCGAGAGCTTAGGAACGCTGCAGTTCAGCAAATGAGAAGGAATTTGTGTAGAAAAATCCAAGCGTTCCTCAAAACGCAGCTTCTGAATAACGAGATAATGGTTTACAATATCCAGCTCACGATGGAGTGAGATTATCGGATCTTTCTCACTAATGGACAGTCTTAGCAAAAAGCCAAGTGATTCTACCATTTGCGAGATACGACTATGTTTGCTTACCTTAGCCATCCAATTGATTGATTCCAATGTATTATATAAAAAGTGAGGATTGATCTGAGCTTGCAAGGCCTTTAATTGAGTATCTTTAATGACTAACTGTTTAACAAAGTTTTCCTTAATCAGCTCATTAATGCGTTCAAGCATAATACGGAAATGACGCTGAATATGTCCTACTTCATCCATCGCAATGACCGTATTCTCATCGTCCTGAACATCAAAATTACCGAGCTGTACTCTTCTCATTTTCAAAGTGAGCTTTTCTAGCGGGTCGGTAATACGTCGCGATAATTGAAAAGCAACGATGACAGCTACAAGAAACAACGCAATATATACCGCTAAGACGATATTTTTCGCATTTACTGTACTTTGGAAAATTTTATCATAAGGCATAATGGTCACATATGTCCAATCTGTATACTCAGATGAACGATAAGAGATAAAGTAGGATTTTCCTTGTTGTCTAACGATCTTATAGCCTTGTTCATATTCCTTCAAATCAGAAAGCGTTTGCATATCGAAGTCAATCGTATCTGGATAGATCATATCCTGTTCACTGTTCATAATGATAAACTGTGCATCTTCACGGTCTAGTCCGTTGGCATAATCAGCAAACAATCGATTGACATCAATTCGAACCGCTAAAACACCTAGGCTCTCTAACGATAGATTTTGATATCTGCGTATGTTGCGCACTGCCGTCAGTACGCGATCATGCACGTCTGGTGTTGTCCATGCAATGCCACCCTGCTCACTCATCGCATCAAGCTTCAACCGCATAATTCTAGAATCATTTAAAGTAAGTGGCCGCGAGCCAACCGTATACTCCTTATCATTTACATCATATAGCTGAAGAGACAACACATATTTATCAAGCGCACCAAGGTCAACCATACGCTGACGAATTTGAGTAAACATGACATAGCTAACATAATCCGCTTCTTCGTTACGAATCCCCCACAAATAATCTTGAATATCTGGATCAGTAACAACGGTATAGGATAGTGCAGCGATTTTCTTCAGTTCATTCTCCATTCCTAGCGAGGAGATGCTAATTGCTTGAGATGATTGCTCATAGATCAACTCGTCGTATGCAAAAAAAGCGAAGCGATGCACAATATTCGTAATGAGTATAACACTAGCCATTAACAAAGCGATTAAAATAAATATTTTATATTTGATTTTCAAGTTGGAAAATATAGAGGTCACTTTGCTCCAGCCCAATACGGTCTCCCCCTCCTGTGGAACGATGTTCAACCTGTATTATTCAACAAAAAAATGTAATCCCCTTCTGTTATGAAGGAGATTACATCTGTTATTCCATAGGAGTATATGATATTAACTATAGTGGCATTAATTCGATAGAGTCTTTACTTTTCAACATCTCTACCATATCTAACCATTGCTTTGGCTTATTAGGCAAAGCAGAGTAGTACGTTTCTAGAAAAGTAGCAATTAGACTTGCTGGAAGCTGTTGCAGCTGCTCATCTGCTGGTAAAAAGCATAGATCCAGCTCAGATACAGCATTGCCTTCATGATCCCAAGATGGGTGAACATATGGGAAATCGAGTCGTTTATAGCCCATATGAGAAAGCACCTCACGGCGAACAATTGGATTCATCGGAGACACGCCACCGAATTCGTGGTTTTGCGCACGATACGGATCGTAGATTTCGGCAAACATACCAATCGATGTGTTTCCTGCTGCACCAGCTAACCGTTGTAAATCCTTTTCACGTTGGCGCATAAGAAAACGACCAATCCCCATATTCGGCTCGCCAATAATTGTGAAATCAGTCATCGCTACTTGCATATCAGCGTAATAGCGATATTCTGTAGCACCGACAACCTTTCCATCATGCAACGCAACGTACACATGAATCGTTGGGTCTTCTAGCGGTTCACGCCAAAGCTCATAAGCGAGTACTTCTTCAGGTGGAAAAATCGTCCCAAGCAATTGATGCATCGCGGGGAACTGTGAATCTTCAATGGATTGTATACGATGATAGGTTAACACTATGTTCACTCCTTCATATAAATGGGTTGCGCCATTGCATAATAGCTGCATAATTGAGGGATTGCTCATCCTCTAGATAGTCCTCGGCGACGCCGATTGGCACCCGTCCACAACGTAGTAAAAATGTAATAACTGGATCCTTCCGCTCTCCAGCAATCACTTGCTCTACATACTGCTCTGCCGATAGCACATGTGCAGCTTTGCCATAACCTGGCATTCTGCCGCCACCTAACAAACGGCTTAATCCGAGATGTACGACTGTTTCATACATCGATTGCATAAGCCACTTTCCGATTCCAGCCTTACGATATGCAGGAATGACACAAATATCAACGACATAGAGTGTGTCACCGTCTTGATTGTGATTGCGAATATAACCATTGTCCGTAATCTCGCTCCATCTATGTTGATGTCCATATTGCTCTAACTGTACAATGAGACCAGTCATTGATCCGACGATTGTGCCATTCACTTCTGCGCACAATGCCCCTTCAGGAAATCGGGTTACATGCTCCTTCAGCTGCTCCTTATTCCACCATAGATCTTCAGGAAAAGGAGGCGGGAAGCTCTGTCTCTGAATATCGATCAGTCCATCCATGTCGGACTCCGTATAGTTACGAATCGTAACAAGTTCTGGCTTTCCCTCCTGAATAACATACAGCTGCTTCTTCAAAGCATGCCCTCCTTTTGAATATTATGACCAATCGGAGTATAGATCGGTTCTCCGATCGCGCCACGTCATCACTGAGCCTTTTGCTCGAACCTCCTGCAGCAGCGACAGATCAAGATCGCCAACGACAAGCATATCGTCATTGATTACCCCTTCTGCAATAATACCGCCAGGAGGGAATGGGATATCATTAGGAGCTAATATAGCAGCTTGCCCATAATTCGCACGCATAAGGTCAACGGTACGGAGCGCACCTACTGTACCAGTCGTTACGACATAAATTTGATTCTCAATCGTTCTCGCATGACAGCAATAGCGGACACGGTGAAAGCCATGTCGATCATCTGTACATGAAGGGCAATAGATAACATCCGCCCCTTTTGCGCGTGCCATCCGTACGATTTCTGGGAACTCAATGTCGTAGCAAGTGAGCATTGCGATTTTGCCAAACAGCGTATCGAATACCGCAACGCCATCACCAGCACTCATCTCCCACTCTTCCACCTCTGTTGGAGTTAAATGCACTTTATGCTGAACTTGAATGTCTCCTTGAGGAGAAAAGTAATGTGCTGCATTGCGACGCGTTCCGTCAGCCATCGCAACAACATGTGTCCCACCTATCAGATGCATTTCATAAGAAGCTGCTAATGACGAAAACAGGTTAATATATTGATCTGTATAATTAGGCAGCTTATCAATCGATTGAGGGTAGCCATTCTTATCTGGAATAGACAACAGCTGTGTAGTCATAAACTCTGGAAAAAGTAACATTTGCACGCCATATTCCGACGCATTGCGTACATAGTGCTCCACCTGCTGAGCGAATTGCTCAAATGAAGTAATATCTGATAATTTATATTGAACCGCCCCTACGCGATATTTCACAATATGCCTCCTTATTTCCGCTGTTTGAATTGCAGCGTAATCGTTGTCCCAAGATTAATCATACTGAACACTTCTACTTTACCTTCATGCAAATCGATAATGCGCTTCGCAATGGCAAGTCCTAGACCTACACCGCCAGTTGTACGGGCACGAGCACCATCGACGCGATAAAACCTCTCAAACAAATGTGAAATTTCATTTTCAGGAATACCGATACCTTTGTCCTTCACTTCAAGCCGAACAATGCTTTTGGAGAGCGATACCGATATGTCGATCGGTTCCTTAGAATACTTTATTGCATTATCAATCAGTATAACGAGCAACTGCTGAATTTTATCCTTGTCACCCACCATACGTACATTATGAGTCAACGCTTTTACACGGATAGATCGCTGAAACGTAGTTTCCATCATTGTAGCGATTTCTTCAACGACTGGCACAACGTCAAACGTTTCAAGCTTAAGCCAATCCTCCTGCTCTGCTTCAGCTAGTGTAAGCATCGACTTTGTGAGGCTTTGCAGACGGGTTGTCTCTCTTGCTATCGCATCAATCGCTTCCTTTCTAACATTCTCATCATCTGCTCCCCAGCGTTTAAGAATGTTAGCATAGCTCGATATGACGGTCAACGGAGTCTTTAGCTCATGAGATGCATCTGCAACGAAAAACTTTTGACGCTCATACGTTCTGTCCAATCGATCGATCATTTGATTAAAGGCGCGGATAAGCTGCTGAAGCTCTGCGGATTCCTCACGCTCACCCAGCTCTATCTTCCTTAGCTTTCCGCTTCGATCAATTTCTCGCATCGTCGTAACCATTTGCGAGATCGGCTCTGTAAGCCTAGAAGTAAACCAATATGTACCGAATATTGCAAATAAGATAGCACCACCGCTTGTCACACTTAAAGCCGCAATTAGTATCTGCAAATAATCATCAAGCTCATCAAGTATTCTTGTAACTTCCAGCATTGCAATAACTTCACCGTCTTCAAACAATGGAACGCGGGAATAGATAATTCTTTCCCCGCCTTTTGTCATAATTCCATTGTTGGAAAAAGCACTATATTCCGCTGTCAGCTCAAGCAATATTTCGTTAGAGCCTGATATGTTTACGACACGATTATTTGGACTTATAATGCGAATCATCTCGTTCACATTATAATATTCATTCAGCAAATCTGCAGTGTTCAAGCCTCTTCCACTTTGAATCCTGGGATTCTCGAGCAGGAGCTTTACTTTATTGGCAATAATCTCTTCTTCACTTTCTGTCGTTATCTTAATAACATAAAAATAAACAAATATATTAAAAAAGATAAGAATTAATATTAACCAAAAAATCGTAAATAACGTAAACCGTTTTCGAAGTGTCATCAATCTGGCTCCTTGATCATATAACCGACGCCACGAACCGTATGAATTAGCTTGTAGCGGTACCCCTTATCCAGCTTTTGACGAAGATAACGAATGTACACATCTACAAGGTTCGTTTCGCCAATGAAATCATATCCCCATACTTCTGACAATATCTCTTCTCTTGATTTTTCCTCATTAACGTGCTCAATTAAAAAGACTAGTAATTCAAATTCACGTGGTGTGAGCTCAATGATATTATCCTTGCGCGTCACCTTACGAGTTCTAAGCTCAATCGTCAAATCACCCAACGTAATAACATCAGAGCCTTCTTGCTCCTTAGGCTTCTGCTGAAAAATTCGCAATATATTTCGTACACGAGCGAGCAATTCCTCAACCGCGAACGGCTTCGTAATATAATCATTCGCTCCATGCTCAAAGCCACTCACTTTATCCGGTACCGTATCTCTTGCTGTCAGCAATATAATAGGTATTAGATTACCGGATTGTCGAACTTGACGTAGCACTTCGATTCCGCTCATTTTTGGCAGCATGACATCTAACAAAACAAGCTGATACTCTCCGCTATTAATCATCTCATAGCCTTGTTTTCCGTCAAATGCAAGACCAACTTCATAGCCCTCATGCTCCAGCTCTAGCTGCAGTATTCGCGCTATCCCCGATTCATCTTCCACGACTAATATTTTTTCGCCCATTATGGTGCACCTACCTTTTTATAATCGGTATATTCATCATAATAGAAGAAAGGACATTATTGCAAGCGTCCGTAATCCTTAATTAACGCCATTAAATACTTCTTCATTTGTTTTGTTATCATCCGATAAGGAGGGTAACTTCGCTCAAGAGATAAACTTTTCAGCACAAGCTTAGCAGGAAGCTCTGGTATACGATAGGTTGCTAATTCACCAGCCAACCTTCTCCAAGACAAACGTCCTTGAAACGATTGATCGCGATTATGAACCCAATGCACTGCGACCCCATGCCTATTAGCTTGCTGAAGCAGTTGATTCAGCCGATACAATGAACGAGGTGATTGCTTCATCATCCACGGACTATCAACAAGGAGAATAAGATCAGAATGCTGAACAATAGATTCAATTGCTTTTTCACTCCAATGAGAGGAATAATCTACAATGACATCGTGTTGCAAAGCCGTTGTCGATACAAGCTCAATCGTACGCTGCAGCCGTTCATCCTCGAAACTTATAGCGTCCAACTGATTAACCATAAAGTATCTCCCCCTTCCAACTGCTGCACATTCTAGCTGTTCATCTACAAGCACAGTATCATTAACATTGTGATCGCTTTCCCTATAGCGAAAGCTAAGCTCTCCATCATCCAAGCGATGCTCTATAAGCGCGTAACTTAAGGCTGAATCTTCGTATAACTCGCATAAGGAAAGAGCAATGAGTGACGCACCAGCACCTTGATGTGTAGACGCTACTGCTATTCTTTTTCCAGCATAATAAACATTCGCAGCCGCATCTTTACGATCTGTATGACTATTCAGCACCTGCAACTTCTTCATCCTAGATAAAACATCATCAATGCTAGTAGGGCGATGCTGTGGCTGCTCCTGGAGGCAATCTACGATTAGTTCTTTCAATCCTTTAGGAAAGGCCGACAATCTGCGCAGCAAAGTACGTTCCACTTTTCCACCTGACAACCATTTGCACGGATCAAGCCCAAGCATTCTTAAGAGCAGCGCGCCAAAGCTATATATATCCGTTCGCTCATCGGTCACTTTTCCGCTTAGTTGCTCTGGTGAGGAATAACCTCGTGTTCCGAATAAAGCAGTACTACCATGACTGCTACCAAGCTGCTTGCTAATGCCAAAGTCGATCAGCTTAATCGTACCATCCTTCGCTAGCATAATATTCGAAGGCTTCAAGTCACGATGAATAATAGGCGGCTGCTGGGCATGTAAGTAACTTAGCGCCTCCAGCACATCGTTAGCGACATAATAGATATAACTTAGATGTAACGACTTCGATTGTTCATCAAGAAGCTGACCAAGATGAATACCCGCTATCCATTCCATTACTAGATATGGCCTAAATTGATGTGTTGTGAAATCATATATATTAGGTAAACATCGATGCTGTAAGCGAGTAAGAATATACGCTTCCTGCTCAATCCATCTTTCTTGTTCTCGATCTGCCCACTTTAATATTTTTAACGCTCTCATCGCCCCATTCAGCTTCAGATCACGTACAAGATAGAGCTCTCCCATGCCGCCTTCTCCTGCTTTATGAACGACTTGATATCGCTCTCCGATTATCCCTTGTAAGCTATCTTCCATTACATCCGATTCTCCTTTCATATAAAAAAAGCATTCTGTGCCATGCGCAATGCTTGGCTCAGAATGCTTTTCTGATACATTATTTCGTTATATGCTTACATTATATAACAATGATAATCGGCTTACTATTTCTTTTTTTGCAAAAAGAGTGTAATTTCTTCTCGATTATGAAACAGCTGCTTTGCTGCAAGTATCGTAAAGGAGGAGCTTAGTCTTTCCTTAACGTCTCGAATACTTTGCATTCCTTTTTTATGCATCAGCTTAACCGTAATAATCGCAAATGAATGAGGCTTAAGTGCTGGTTTTAGCTTTAGGATAAGCTTACTCATCTCTAGCGGACTCCAGCTCATATCACACACGAGAAGATCATGGCTTGCACTAGGCAGCTTAACTGCTGAAGCATTCATTTTCAGATGTGTAAGTGCAGGATGGTCTGCAATGCGTTCATCCAGCGCTGCAGGATCTATCGCTGTCACCTTCAATCCTCTTTCAAGCAGTAAGCTAGTCCAGCCACCTGGCGCAGCACCTACATCAATTGCCGCATGATAGTTGCTATAATCAAGCCCGAATACTTTCTCAGCCTCAAGCAATTTAAACTTTGCTCTCGAGATCTGACCTTCTTCCCGTTGAAAGCGAATCGCCCCACCCGGCCAGTCAGAACCCATTTCCTGCACTGTACCAAAGCCGATTAGGATCTCGTCCACATGTGCAAACAATGCGATAATCAAGTCAGGTTCTTGCAGAACGGGCTCTGCTCCGGCCCGAAGTAACGCTTCTTCCATCGCTTGTCTCAGTTGCTGCTTGGTCGCAGTTAGCTGATGATCGCGACTCATCCGGATATGAACCGCTACTTTTTTGCCTGTTACCGAACTCTCGATATAGTCAATCATATCTGCCAATGCTTTTTGATCAGCAGCTTCATCGCCTGTAATTGGTATTGTACGATCAATCGGCTGGATATGTCGTATAAACATCAATTCCGATGTTTCAAGCTTGGCGTACACCTCGTCGTTTTCGATCGGCACTTCAAACTGATACACTTCGCCTGGAATTAACTGTATAAATGATATAGGTGAAAATATTTTACGCAGTTCCTCCATACCGTACGGAGAAAAACTTTGATTGGATGTTGCAATCCACTTACTCATAATGTTCCTCTTTCGCTTGTTTTCGCTTTAACACTTCTTCAAGCTCTTCCTTAGTCATTGGTCGTGCATATAGCTCGTAGGATGCCGATACACGCTGCCGCAATGCATCATACATCTGCTGCCTCCCATAAATGCTCGAAGTATGCAAATAAATAGATCTTGGAAATTTTCCTGTCTTCATTAGATGCTGTACCACTTCGTAGCCTGTTGGTTCATTCCAGCCCAAATCATAATCAAGGGATAATATATCAATTTGCTCATGATCGATAAGAAGCTTGCACTCCTCAGCATTTTTAGCAAGTACAAACCCTTCAGGGCAATAGCGGAAATCATCCAAGTAGACATGAATCATATTCCAAGACTCCTTCGTTTAACCATTTAATTGTCTCGTTGGACAAATATAGCATTTTTGTTTTGCGACAACGATTAATTCTACAGGCTCATCTGTATCAAGTGCTAGCTTTCCATCTCTGCCATAGACTGCAAGATGTTCCGCATAGCTGCCTGTCAAGCTGTCTTGGACAAACAGCGGCCCTGTTCTAACACCGCCATCTGCTATTGCTGTTTTTATAATTTGACGAATCGCTGTATACAAATCAGCAGCTTCCTGCTCATTTAAACTATTTACTTTTCTTGCTGGATGCAAACGCGCAGCATATAAAATTTCATCACTATACACTGGACCAATACCAGCTACAGCTGAAGCATCAAGTAAAAAGGTTTTTAACGAGCTCCGCTTTTTGCCCAACTGTGCTTTAAAATAGGCTTCATTAAAACGTCTATCTAAAGGATCAGGTGCACATTGCTTAAGCTGCTCCTCAACCTCTCTCACCGTTATTAATTGGATTGCGTTCTCCTCAAGTTTACTGAACGCCATATAACGTTCACCGAAGTGCAACACGAAATCCGAATTCCCTTTTACTTTTTCTCCCGCTTCTCCACCGTAGAACTCAGACTGATCACTCAAATAAATCATGAGTCTTCTACCAGTATCTAGATGAAGCACAAGATGACCAGCGCGACGTTCAACAAACCAGATCGTCGTGTTAAGAAGCTGCTCACAAAATGGAGATTTTTTTCCTGTAATTACTTTAGTGCCGCATTGTATTTTCGTTATGGCAACACCGGTATATTTCTCAGCAACTATCGCTCGTATTACTTCTAATTCTGGTAATTCGTACATTGCTATATGCCTCCCATGTCTCAACGCTTCCCGTCAACGTTGAAAGCTGTAACTAATATTTAGTATTCTATATAAGTCGAACTAGTAATGTTAACGTGGCAGACTTGAAAAATGTTCTTCTGATGGCTGTTGTTTCTCCAGAATCATTTTTCACGCTTGCAAGTTGTTTAGCTTGTCAATGCTTGTTTTAACTCATATAAATTAGTATAGCAATAAGTCGGCTCGCATTCAGCTAACTTGCGATATTCACTCACATTCTCGGGTGTCGTCAGTCCTGTGTACAGCAGTACCGTATCGCACCCTGCTTCAACCCCTGAACGAATATCTGTTAGCATATTGTCGCCTACAACAAGCGCATGTTCGGATGAACATTCAAGCTGATCGAGCGCATATTGAATTAGAATGCGCGAAGGCTTACCAATGACGATAGGCTCCTTGCCACTCGCAGCTTTAAGCATCGCCCCAATTGAACCCGCCCCAGGAATAAATCCTCCATTAGCTGGCAATAGCAAGTCAGGATTCGTCATAATAAACTCAGCTCCAGCTCGAATCGCCTGGACTGCTTTCATCGCTTTTTCATAAGTGAAGGAGCGATCAATTCCTTGTACAACGACATTCGGATCTTCTTCAGTAATGTTAATTCCGTTGTTCAACAGTGCTTGCTGAAGTCCATACTCTCCAATCAGCATTACTCGCGCGTCTTGCATATTCTGTGCAATATAATGTGCAGTCGCTTGTGCAGAAGTACATACATCTTCCGGCTTAGCGACGATACCCATCTTATTCAAACGCTCTGCAACCTGCTCCGGAGTAGCAGAAGAATTGTTCGTAACGAAGCGATAGCTCCAGTGAAGTTCATGCAGCGAAGCAATGAGCTCAGCAGCTCCCTCGATTGGCTGATCGCCATGATAAATCGTTCCATCAAGATCTATTAATAAAGCATTATAGCGTGCTTTCATCGTTGTCATCTCCTACGAAATCAATCCAATTGTTAACGAATATCTGTCACCATCTAATCGTAAGTCGTTACGGCTTCCAATACAACATATCATACATTTTACATTCTATACAGATAGACTGCACTTCTTTTTTATTCGTTCCAAACGTTTATTCAGCTCAGAAAGCTCTTTTTCCTTTTGCTTAGTATCTCTTCTAGTATTGCTTTGCAACTGAAGCTGCAGCTCATAAGCAAGCGTAGCATAGTGCAGCGCTTGGCTAGGCTGTTTAGCTTTATGCTCATAATACATTGACAGCTCGATCGCCGCTTCAATATGCGTGCGGCTCACCATTGCTCCACTCGACTCAACGATTCTTTCCCACAGCATAATCGACCGGTCAAGCTCGTTCTTTTTCTTATCCCTCATCGCCAGCATCATAAGCGTTTGACTGTTTTGACGCGGAATATGAATGGCTAACTGAAACAGCTGCTTTGAATATTGGAATCGTCCCATCTTCTCAAGCCATAGACCGGTACGAACAAGCTCTTCTGGTTCGCTAGGTTGCTGTACAACGACACGTACATCCTCATTACTTAATAAATGACCAAAGCGGATAGCTAGCGTAACAAGTGACAGCATATCGATTTCATTATGCTTAAACACGTCTGCAAGCTCATCAGGACTACCATTAGTAAGGAATTGGAAGTAACGTACTGGAGCCTCTGAACCAGGTAAGTCATCAATGCGCACGATGCCGAGACGCATTTTCTCGATATGGCTCAGTTTGCATGATTCCAATGTATTGCGCCATAACGCACGAGAAGGATGCAGCAAATCAATGTGCAGCGGCTGCCAAATCGTTTCACGCATGCCATTAAGCATATATCTACTTTGAAGCAGTGGCCAATCAAAGCTTTTCCCATTATAAGTGACAAGATGGGTGAACTGGGCAGTTAATTGATGCAAATAAGCTAGCATCGCTCTCTCTTCAGCAGGATGACGAATGATCGCTTGCTGCACGACAAATTGTTCATTCTCCCAATATGCTAGTCCTACCATGAATGGAATGTTGCCAGTACCGCTGCCAAGACCTGTAGTTTCTAAGTCTAAAAATAAAAATTGCTCAAGCTGCGCTTCTTGCTCTGGATAGAAAGCATTCAAATGCAAACCAGCTTGCTTCCACTCCGCAAAAACGTGCATCCCAATCGCTTCTCTACTACTATAGTAGCGTGATCGCATTAGAAACGTTCCATACTCATGCTCTGCGAGCTGAACATCAAGCTCGCGCCATTGAATTGCATATGCATCCGTCTCATCTATCGGAGCAAGCTTTAGCAAGCGAGCTGCTTTCGAAGAAAGTATAGATTCAGTGGTCGATAGAGGCGTGTCTTTAGCAGACGACTCAGCATGTCCTAGGAATGCAGTTGCCTCTAACGCTGCAGCTGCAGGCACGACTTCAAAAGCATTAGCAGATGCGCCGGTCGTATTTACAGTCTCTCGTGCCCCCTCCATATTCGCCTCTGTGTCATGTTGTTCTGAAGCAGCCTGAGATGACTTAATTCCTTTCAGGCGCTCCAGCCGCGCTCTCAGCATGCTCATCGCTGTCATCCCCCTTGCTTAGCCCAATCTGTTCCTCGCTTCTTAGCAACTGCAGTGCTGTCTGTTTCCCCCAGATACCTACCTCTTCAATCGGTCCAACACAAGCAGGGCAGCCGCTCACACAGCCACATTGCTGAATCATTTGCTCTGCATTTTCTAGCAGCGTTTCATGAAGCTCATACAGACGTTTGCTTAGTCCGATTCCGCCTGGGTATCGATCATAAAAGAAAATCGTTGGTTTACCTGAATGAACAGCTTTCACCTGCGGTACAACACGAATATCGAATGGATCACACATTAAGTACAGCGGCGCCACATTGCCAAGCACATTCGCTAATCCCATTAATGCGGACTGCATCTGATCCTTAGTCAATGTGGACGTTAATTCATCTGAAAACGTAAACCAGTAGCTTGAGGTATGAAGTTCTTCCTCAGGAAGATGAATTGGACCAGAGCCAATGTTTTCATGTGTGAGCAGACGGATCTTTTTGAATATCGTGGGCTGAGCATTAACGGTTACTTCTCCATAATATTGCTCCAGATGGCCAAAGCTCTTTTCCTTATCAATATGCAGCACCTTAAGCTCAACTGCTAAGTTTGCATCGGTATAATAGTCAACGTCAACCTCACGTACATACGCTTTTTTCTCTTCATAGTCTAACTTCTCTACTTGATACTGTACACCTTCATGAATATAGATCGCTTCCTCATGAATTAATGTCGGAGCACTAAAGCGATCCACTTCTCCAATTACCTTATTACGATTGCTAATATCTATAATGATAAAGTTTTCACCTGCTGCAGTACGCAGCGATATATTATGAGCTGGAAATGATTGCTCCATCCAATACCACGTATCGCCTACATGATGCAGGACTTTCTCCTCAGTTAAAAACTCCATCATATCTTCTAAGCGCTCAGCACCAAACTGCTCCCCTTGCTTGAATGGCAGCTCATAGGCTGCGCATTTGACATGGTCGATTAATATTAATAAATTATCGGGATCGATGAGCGCTTGCTCTGGAGGTCGATTAAAAAAGTAATCTGGGTTCTGAATCATATATTGATCCAGTGGACTGCTGCTGGCAACGAGAAACGTAACAGAAACCTCATTACGTCTACCTGCACGTCCCGATTGCTGCCAAGTGCTTGCGATCGTCCCAGGGTAACCATTAAGCACACATGCCTGCAGCTGACCGATGTCAATTCCAAGCTCAAGCGCATTCGTGCTAACGACAGCTTTAATCTCACCTGAGCGAAGCCCATGCTCGATCTCCCGGCGCAGCTTCGGCAGATATCCACCGCGATAGCCACGAATAGAGCGATCATTCACTTTATGATCCGTCAGCTCCTGCAAATAAGTAAGCAGCAGCTCAACACGAACTCGACTTCGAGCAAATACGATCGTTTGAAGTCCTTGCTTAATTAATGAGCTTGCGAGCTTTTTCGTCTCGATTACACTGCTTTTTCGTATACCTAGCTGCTCATTAACAACAGGCGGATTGTAGAATATAAAGTGCTTTTCACCTGCTGGAGCCCCATTGTTGTCAACAACATGCACTGGCTTGCCGATCAAGCGCGACGCATGCTCACCAGGATTATCTATCGTTGCTGATGCACATAAAAACTGAGGGTTCGAGCCGTAAAACTGACATATTCGTAGTAGACGGCGTAGAACATTCGCGACATGGGAGCCAAACACCCCACGATAAGCATGCACCTCATCAATGACAATATATTTAATATTTTCAAACAGCTTAACCCACTTCGTATGATGTGGCAGTATCGCCGAATGCAGCATATCCGGATTTGTTACAACGATATGACCTGCATTGCGAATTGCCGTACGAATGCTAGGAGCTGTGTCTCCATCATACGTATGCGTTTTAAGCTCACAATCCATCAAATCCGCAAATTGTTGAAGCTCGGCAACCTGATCCTGAGCAAGAGCCTTTGTAGGAAACATATATAACGCGCGCGACTCCGGGTTGTTGACGATTTCCTGCAGCACCGGCAAGTTGTAGCACAATGTTTTACCCGAAGCGGTAGGTGTCACTGTTACGACATGCTCTCCCTTTTGCGCGGCTGAAAAAGCAGCTGCCTGATGACTGTAGAGCTGATCCATTCCTTTTGTGTGCAGCGCCTTAACTAGCTCTGGATGAAGCCCGTCAGGCAGAGGTGCATAGACCGCATCACGTGGCGGAATCGTTCTCCACTCCGTTACGTTGTCCATAATATCCCGCTGCTGCTTCAAGCTCTCCAGCCATTCCGCCATATTACGCGCTTTCCCCGTCCATTCATTCATCGTTCAATCGCCTCTTTCATTCAACCGCTTCTTATATCCTCTCTATAGTGTATCGAATGCATGTTCGTTGTTCAATACTGTATTATGAAAACTCTTATTGGCAAAAAAATGCTGCTAGATAAAAGAGCAGAGCTCTTCTACCAGCAGCATATCGATTTTAAGCTTTGTCAACATTAAAATACTGTGCTTCTGGATGTGCGAACACCATCGCGGACACAGAAGCTTCTGGCTCCATCATAAAGCCTTCCGTAAGCTCCACGCCGATGTCTTCTGGGTTCAATAATTCGAACAATGGCTGCTGATCCTCTAGATTCGGACAAGCAGGGTACCCGAACGAAACGCGAATCCCTTGATATCTCGCACCGAAGCGCTGCTTCATCGTCATCTCAGGCGGATCTGGGTAACCGCATTGCTCACGCATCATATGATGGATTTTTTCAGCCAATCCTTCTGCTGTTTCCAGAGCACAAGCTTGCAGAGCATGTGAGCGCAGATAATCCCCCTTATCCTTCCACACTGTGGAAAGGTCACGAATACCTCGACCAGCCGTTACAACTAGGAACCCAACATAATCCATTACACCACTGTCAACCGATTTAAGATAATCAGCTAAGCAAAGGAATGGTTCAACCTGCTGTCTTGGGAATGAGAAGCGTTTGATTTCCTTCGTATGATCATTAGGATCGTAAATAATAACATCGTTCCCTGATGATTGAGCAGGGAAGAAGCGATACATCCCGTTTGCTTCTAGGAAGCCTTCAGCCATTCCTTCACGATAGATTTGATCGATCATATCCTTCAGCTGCTCTGTTTTACTGTCGCCCGCAGCTAACAGCTTATCTACTTGACCTTTTACACCGAGATGATGTCCAAGCAACATTTGCATATTAACATATGGCAGCACTTGATTAAGTGGAATATTGCGCAAGATATGACGCTCTGTATCCGGCGGCATAAACACTGGTGCATCTGGAGAGATGCTGGATCTTGCTGCTCTTGTCATCGCAGGAAGTTTTTTCTTTTCTTCGCTTTCGTTTGCAAGTGCGGCACGCTGATCTGAAATTTCCTGCTCCAGCTCTACTCGAAGTGTCGCGGTAGTCAGCTTGTTTGCTAGATCTAAGCCATCCATCGCATCTTTCGCATATACAACCATTCCATCATACTCTGGCAATATTCTCGTTCTAGTAAATTTGCGAGTTAACGCAGCTCCACCTACAAGAATTGGTGCATCTATACCCGCATTACGCAAGTCCTGAGCCGTAATGACCATTTGCTGAGCAGATTTAACTAAAAGTCCTGAAAGCCCGATTGCATCAACCTTTTCCTCGCGATAAGCTTCGATAATACGATCTGGCGGTACTTTGATCCCAAGATTAATGATCTTATAACCGTTATTCGATAGTATAATCTCAACGAGGTTTTTCCCAATATCATGCACGTCGCCTTTAACGGTCGCGAGCATAATTTTACCCTTCGTTGCCGTTTCCGACTTCTCCATAAACTGCTCTAGATGGGTTACGGATGCTTTCATCACCTCAGCACTTTGCAACACCTCTGCGACGATCAGCTCGTTGTTGTTGAACAAACGGCCAACTTCCTCCATACCCTTCATAAGCGGTCCATTAATAATATCGAGCGGTGAGT
>Ga0160467_100561_pt1 | contig 32990 bp, 29 predicted proteins | sample HID1972I_E11MG_FD_108221 | JGI IMG/M metagenome (GOLD analysis project Ga0160467, IMG submission 108221) | Enriched pill bug-associated microbial communities from UW Madison campus, WI, USA - HID1972I_E11 MG | ecosystem: Host-associated > Arthropoda: Insects > Digestive system > Unclassified ... | reverse complement strand
TCATTCGTTTTGACTGTTTGATAGCCGGTATTGACAACAGCTTCCTGCAAATAATTATCTTTTTTGGATAGGAAGATATGAGGACTATTGAGAAGATCTTGAACAATGAAGATCTTGTCGGCATAACCTACGCAAGAGAATAATACAGAATCCTTGGTCGAGGTCACAAGCAATGAAAAGTCACCTTTGAAATCTGTAGAGGCGATATTTTGACTATTTTTCACACGAACATTGACATTATTAAGGCGTGAATTGGTCTCAGCAGCATATACTTTTCCTTTGATCCACGACTTCCCCACATCTTGTCCATGTACAATAAATACAGAATGAACGATGGCCAGTATATAAATAAATCTTTTCATAAAGTAAGTCTGTTAATTGGTCTTTTGAAAATATGGATATTCCCTATGTATTGTTTGAGCTGTAATTGTAAACCCAAGCTGCCGCAATAAATTTATTTTCTCCTCCAAAGGGAGATTGGGAAACCCCTGTGGTAAAATGATATCAATATTTAAATCATCTTTTATGTCAACGTTTAGCGGTCTATCAAAATATTTCGCAAGCATGATTATCAATGATCGGATTTTAACATTCTGAAGCTTAATTGGAGTATGATCTAAAAAAGGTGAAATCATGGTCATTTTACCCGTAGATCTTATTTTTTCAATGCCCTTTCCAGTTGTGATATGATAGATATCAATATTTCCGTTCTTTCTAATTACTTCGACATTAAAATATCTTGCTATATCTTTTCGTAACATTGAAACAGCATCCTTTTGTGTGATAGTATCCGCTACATAGAGCTGATACCAATAATTGTTTAAGACGTCATCATCTGAGAATAATCTCCGTTTAAATCCCTTATCCAATTTAGGATCAAATGCATAGTCTACCCAATTGAAACCTTTCAGCTCCTCTGCGTATGCTTGCCCAAGAATAAAAGACAAACTATAATTACCAATTTGATACAATGAATTTCCATGATTATGGATGAGATTTGGATAAACTCCTAAATAATCTTTGACATGACCTGTAAAGACAGATAACATTTTCACGCCTACAGTATCGATTAACGGCGGTGTGGTGTTTCGATCACGATTTCGAACTATATTGACACTTGGTATATTGGCAGTGCCCTTCTGCAACACGTCTCTGATAAGTTCGACGTTCACCGAACTACTGAACGAATTAGCTAAATACCGACCCTCTGGCGATATCCATGCTACATTTGGAATGGTATTATGTGGAAACAATTGTGTGAACAAAGTATCATCGTACAATGTGGGTAGAGCAATCGTGTAACCATAATTTTCTTTATATCTTTCTACAGTATTCTTTATCTTTTGGGGTGTATCTTTATTCCTTTTGCTATTCACTAATATCACTACTATGCTATCCGTGTATTGCTTTTGATAATCTTCCATTTTCGGAATCCCTTCTATGCAAGAAGGACATGTGGTAGCCCAAAAATCAAAGAGTATCAGTTTACCTTTGAGATCCGAAAAATTAATGGTTTTTTGTTCACCATTCAAATAGTTTAAGTGTAAAGGAGTAAGCCAAACGGCATCTGGAATAAGTTCACCACTTTTTAGAGGTTTAATCTCCTGTCCCTTTCCTTCCTTAACACCCATTACCAACAGAATCACCATCATCATCTTCCCAACCAACAGAAAACCTTCGCCCCCAGACCGCATCAACTTTTGGAGATAGCTCCATAGCTTGCTTATATATTTTATATGTATTTTAATCATATTTTTAGACATAATGTGTCCATACTCCAGTTCATACCGAGGGAGACTTGATTCTAAAGTCTTTTTTAGCCCTCGGTAGAAAGGGATCTATAAACATTGAAACTTTACTTTTTAATTGCTCTCCGCTAATCTTAGGTAGAACTCTACTGCTTGAGCACGACTTCTATTCTTAACTAAATGATTAAGTTGCTCTTTCGTCGATACCACGACTCGCTTTTTAAAAGCTCTTTCCGGTAAAAGGCTTATCATAACAGTTTTTTTGAGGACTGGAACACGTTTTTTAGACTGGTATGAAAACATTTCTTCCTCTGGGGATAGCGCATAGCTTTCCCTTTTGCTATTTTTTAGCATTCGATTAAGTGTTACGTTAAGCATAGTTTAGCGGGCTGGACTTTAGAAATCCAGCAACCTGCTATTAACAGCTTAACAGTTAAAAAATAAGATGGAAAAAATGCAATAATATGTCTTCAGTACGTATTAAAATTTTTCTTCGTGATTGCATTTTATATAATTCGAATAAAAACCGATTCATATTATACAGAAAATCTATACAAATAAAAGCTTAATCGTTGTTTAGCAATAAAATATTCGTTACTTTTAATGTGTGAAAATTTAAGGAATCGAAATCCTATTGCTTTTGCGCTGATTTTGAAGCTATGAATCGGTAAAACCAACAAGGGATCGGACAGTTAAAATGGCTATATATTATTATTCGCCATTATTCATTGCCCATCACAGGTAGATACGCCCTTTTGGTTTTAATGGATGACAAGCTATTCCGGTTGTCGGAGCTTGTTTTTTATCAACGCATTTATAGCGCTATGCCCTGCCCGATCCTGGATCGACAGACGTAAAATTGGATTTCTTGACTCTTTACTTTTCATCATTATTCGGTTAATAAAACATTGGTTAATGAAAATAAAGTCTCGTGCGGAAGTAATGAAGGCTTATATAAGAAGAAGGCTCCACTATTTTCAACTTTATTCGTGGCACGACGAAGAGCCATTGACGCAGTATCCAATAGGGAAGCCTTCCCCTTTTTTGTAAATATACAAAAAGATGAGGGGGCAGCAAGCCCTACGGTCTCTCGTCATTGAAAATTCGTCGTTTCCGAATAAGAGACTCCAATCATATAACTGATTGTAAAACAAATATAAAAACATTAAACATGAAAAACAAGAAAATGCTCGTTTTTTAATTTAAATTATGAAAAAGATTGATTATAAACTATATAACGTAAGCTCTTTTAATAACTTTATAAAAGCGCAACTATCTTTAACCTTTAATGACAAATCAGTTTTAAGCCAAAAGCTAAAACAAGTTGAATCCTTATTAGATGCAGAAACTACAAGGTTAACAGGAAAAACTTTTTTTGTTATAACTACTTCACTAGGCTTAAACTTAGCTTATATCTGTAAACAGTTCTTTAAAAATATACCATCAACGAAATTAAAATCATTAAAATCGTCAGAAAATAAATTAGAAGACTTGTTTGGAATATTCTTTAATGCAAAAACAGATCTAGTTACGGCATCATGTATAATGGAAACAACCTTAAATGAATTATTTAAAAATAAGTTTGATCGTATTTATGCATATGAAGTTTGTGCATTAGCAATAGCTTTCGGCATAGAGCCACATATACTCTTCGAATACTTCTTCGGAGATGGCGAACGTCCAGTTATTGGTTTGTTACCGAAACCAGCTGATGGAAAGGAAAGTGAAGGATAAAGTCTATCATGAAAAGCCTTTCCCTTGAAAACTAAAACTTTTTAGTATATTTAATTTATAATCGTATTGCATTTTATATATGGAGTGGTAATAGTAATAAATATTATTCAAGTTGTTCTTTTTGTCAGAAAGAGACTTGCTAATAAAAAGGCTATTTCCAAAGATTTATCAGCTTCTAAGTAAGATTGAATAAATTGTAGATCTTAGTTGCTTTTTACTTGATTTTTCATCTACCTATAATAATAACAGAAAGGACTACAATATTTTTGAAGTCCTTTTTTAATACACAGGTTTACTTAAATGATGACAGCTCAAATTTCACAATCTTACTTTTGCACTCGGTCTAGAACCATATAAATTTCGAATAGTTTATTAATGAGTAGAATTTGTTTTTTATCGGAATCTTAGAGTATCCGCAGACTTTAGGTTCTAACTTAATAACCTCATAACGTTATAGAACCGGAGAGCGTCCTATTATAGGATCGTCTAGCTATACTGATGGAGATGTAATTTAATGGCAGTAATTCCAAAACGGAATAGCTCAAGCTTGGCTTTAAGGTACACCGTATTCTCCACATTCTCAAAAGTGAGGTAAAACTAGCAAAGTTGAATTTTTTCGCTTATTAGAAATGAGCTTCCTCAAACAAAAGAGATCGAATAATATAAAAGCCTCTCCAAATGGAGAGGCTTTAAATCCTTATGTTTTAGATAATAGATGTACTTAATTTTTCACACAACGAACAGAGAGAGCCATATCTTCTGGAACTTGAGCTATTATACGCGGTTCACCCGTTGAAGATATTACACCTTCTGATTTATATAATGACAAAGCTAATTGAGCATATTCATTAGCTCCATTCTTCAATAAATATCTTCCATCTTCACCTATCTTCCCATTTTGGGTGTTTATATAATAACTTTGTAACGATAAAAAAAGAAACTTAAAACGATCTGACGGATGTATCTCTGTTCCGAAAAATACTCCTTCCCTTTCTTTTGACGATCCACTTGGGGGGAAATAACTAAAATTACTTAGGAAAGTCTTATTATTCATTAATAATATCTCCATTTCGTTTTTAGTAGGAAGTCTCCATTTATTTAACGGCAACATTAATTTACAAGGATCTCCATTATTACCATTCAAAGTTGAGTTCGGTGTATAGTTATTAGATCCTCTTACTTTTGATTTCACATAATTTGGGAAGAAATGCCCTCCCTTGTCCAATGGATCATCACTAAAGGAGTAGCTATTGCTATCCCAGTCATAATTTAAATTTTTTTCAGCGAACTCTAGTCCTGCAATTTTAAAGGTTTTCTCAGTTTTAGAACCCAGCTTGAGTTGAATATCATATTTTACACCCTCTTCTATTGTTAAGTTGGATAGGTTAATTTTACCCTCAATTCCGTTTATAATAACATTATACATATTAATTTCGGCTTTATTGGGACCTGTTTTCAATACTAGTGCATCACTTGTCCAAATTGGGCTAGACGGACTAACTCGATTGACAATACTTACTGAGCGTCCTGGTCCTTCATATTTTATTACACCTGTAAAATAATTAACAGAATAACCAATAGAGAAATATGTAGGGGTCACATACAGACTACCTATGCTTTCGATAGTTCCTACATTCTCTGCATTCAACGTAATGTTCGCTGAAGCAAACATGTTCTGAAAAACAATATTTAGATTAAGGTTTTCACCTTCGGTGATTTTAATATCTTTTTTCCAATGAAAACAATTTTCGTTATTATAATCAAATAGTGGTTTACCATAATCACCACCATAGGCTAATAATGTATACTCTCCAGGAGCCAAATCGAAAGAAATATCCGAATCATCAACTCCATGAGTAAAAAATTTTACACCACGTACAATTTCTGGGTTACTTTTTTCATAAACATTGATGGTATACTTTACCCCTTTTTCCAGGGGTTGTGTAATCTTTCCATTCGAAACAGATTCAGCACGTGTCGATCCTCGCAATATTGGTTGTATCGTACCGATAGGTGTTAATGTAGCTTGAACAGTATATTCATCATTGAATGGAACTTCTTGATACTGTGTATCTGAAGATGAAATCGTCGTACTTTTAGTTGACCCTTTCGGGGAGATGTTACTTTCTAATTTAGTAAAACTTGTTCCGGCTATTTTTAACGATATAGTTCCGTTTCCTGAATTTGAGCTTTCTTCCTGTTTTTCCTTTTTACATGAAGACGCGAGGACTAGCGTGACCATAAAAAAAGCCACTAATTTATTTAGATTAATTTTCATTTTTGATATTTTTCTATGGCTTACCAGTAGTAATTTTCAACGTCTTCAGTTATAATTTGGGAATCCTTCCATCCTTGTTGGACAATAGTAGAGCCACTGGCTATACCATATTCTAATTCTAACTGTTGAGAAGCAATTTTGGGTGCTTCGTAAACTGTCTTTACAATAGGAGCTAAATTTTGGTCATTATTTTTCATTTATTGATACTTTTAGGATTGTCGAGATAGTCTCTATTCGACAGGTTAATTAAATGCAGAAAACGTGAGACTCTATCCATTAGCGGATAACGTTCGCAAAAATAAATTGATTAAAACTGTTCTTTCTACGGGAAACCGTAGAAAATGAAGTATTTTTATAAAATGATATATATATCAAAACCAATAATCCCCTTTTTGGTTATTTTAGTTAATAATAAAAGCGTGGGACTATAACCTAAAACTGCTGATAGTGTTATCTGAGAAAGTCATGCATAAACAGATAGTTATGATCCACGCTTTATATAATGAGGTGAGACGTTTACTATAACTGTCCTTGCTTCTCTTGACAAAATCTCTTAATTTCCTCACGAACAAAAACTTTAAACTAACGCTTTAATTTAATACTTATCCGCGCAAAGATATTAAATTATCGAATATAACTTCGTAAAAATGAAAAAATATTTCAACATTGAAAAATAACAAATTTGTATTTCCGTTCAATGTTGAAATATTTCTCTATACTATCAATTTCTTTTTATCAATGCATGTGTCATAAGTCGAAATTCTCTTTAGTATCTTTATCCCCCACAACCGACTCGAGAATACTCAAAATCAACACGATGTAAACATTGAAACTTTATCCTCAACATGCACAATGATCTGTTCTGCAGGAAAACGCAAGTAGACAAGAGAGGATTATAGTGTGCTATAGAAAAGCTTAAGGACATACTCATCCCATATGAATATCCTTTAATGTCAAAACCATAGTCTGAGTTAGATCTTCCTTCATATTCCATGGCGATTCAGTTTCATTGACTGTTCAAAAGTTTATAATCATGAAGCAACAAAGTTTTTAGTATAGAACTTAGTTAACAAATGTTAAAATTATGTTTATAAATTATAATGAGCTAAACGGTAAAAATCTGGAATTAAAGCAGACACATCGCCTATCGAAATTATTAATTTTAATAGACCTGACATTACAAAAAGGCATATTCAACTGATTTTCAGAAAGGAAACACTGACAAAAACTTATGTAAGCTAATTATTATCTTTTTATTAAATATGGAAACAGATATTTATAAATACTAAACTATCTATAGTTTTACCGCCATATTTATAAACTATGAAAACGAATATACTACTATTAGTCCTCAGTTTTATCACATGTCAAATCTATGCCCAAACGTCGGGCATTAAGGGGAAAATCGTCGATAATCAAGGTCCACTTCCTGGTGTATCTATCAAAATAGAAGGCACATCAATAGGGACAAGTACAGATGTCAATGGAGAATTTAGACTCTCCAATATTAAACACGGCAGCTACCCGTTACTTATTTCATTTATCGGATATAATAGTCACAGGCAAAATATAACATTAGAAAGTTCTGATATCAATAATCTTGGTGTTGTAGAACTATCTTCTAATCAAAATGAATTGAGTACCGTAAATATTACGGTCAATCAGTCCCGAAGAGCAACAGAGGCACGAGCTTTGAATATGCAGAAGATGTCGAACCGCATTGTCAACATCATTGCTTCCGATGGTATCGGAAAATTACCGGATCGCAATGCTGGTGAGGCTGTGCAACGTATACCAGGAGTGGTATTGGAACGGGATCAAGGGGAAGGACGGTTCATCTCATTACGTGGACTACCTGCTGAGTGGAGCTCTTCTACAATCAATGGTAACCGAATTCCAACGGCAGAGGAACAGACAACATCACGTTCAACGGCATTTGACTTTTTCCCATCCGAATTAATCCAGTTTGTTGAAGTATCCAAAGCCATCACTCCAGATATGGATGGTGATGCGATGGGCGGAACAGTGAATTTTATCACTAAAACTTCACCTGATAAAAAAACCTTCGATGTGTCTTTGGGCGGCGGTTATAATGATTATGCCCGTGGCGAAATATACAGCGCAAATATTTTATATGGAAACAGGAGTAAAAATGACCGCTTCGGATTTATTGTCAATGGAAATATATGGAACAGAGACTGGGCAACCCATAATTATGAACCTCGTTTTTCAGATCACAAGATCGCTCGCATGGAGCTTCGCGATTACTATGGTACACGGAGAACATTGGGATTTAATGGGGCTGCGGATTACAAATTAAGTCCCAATTCAAAAATATTTATACGAGGAATCTATGGATCTCTGAATGATAATGAAAAACATAATAAGCTCAGATTACGCTATGAAAAAAATCGCGCAGAAGCACAGAGTATCAATAATGAACTGATAACACGTTTGTACGGGGGAGATATTGGAGGAGAATTTCAATTGGATGCCAATACATCCTTAAACGTACAGCTTTCGCACTACAACAATAATTTTAATTACGGAAATATCCCAAACAAAGATTTCCCATCCTACCTTATTGTACAGTACAATCAAGAAAATGTAGGTTACACAGGATTGGATGAAAAGAAAATGGCTTCCTATTTAATCGATGGCGGCAGCATTGATCCTTCGTCTCCACAGACCCTTCTCCCGAACGCTAATGCGGTGAATGACAATAGCAAATATCGATTCAATTCGGTACAGATGGAAGTGCATCATATCAATGAAACGGATAGGATAATCGCACAGATAGACTTAAAAAGAAAAATCAATAGCCGATTAGAATTAAAAGTCGGAGCAAAATACAGAGATAAATTAAGAACAGAGCGCTACGAGCTTCCGACCTGGATATGGGATGATAAGGGAGGCACTCAACCTGCTCCTTTGTACACGGACCTTAATCTGGAGTCCAAACCAAATACAGATGCTTACATGAAAAATGTCGGCAACCAGTTTGTTGGTATATTCCCTCAATTTATAAAAACACAGGATATAGCAGGATTTTTTAATCAGCACCGTGATAATCTAAAAATTGATTCTACCAATTCTGCACTAGTAGCAAATGGCGTACAGACTGGTTCTAATTTTGATGTTTATGAAAAACATACAGCAGGATATGCGATGATGACGTTTAATGCATCTGATAAACTTTCATTTGTGGGTGGACTTCGTGCCGAACACACCAATTTGAAAGTTGAAGGATGGTTATATGAAGCCGTTGAAGGGCAACCAAACTATAGAGGGAAACTTACTCCTCAAACTAAGAAAAACAACTATACGGTCCTATTACCGATGCTACATGTGAAATATACACCAGTGGAAGATTTAAATTTAAGAATGGCGGCCACAAAAACATTTTCACGACCTGATTTTGGATCGCTGGTTGCTGGCGGATCGTACAAAGTTCAGGATAATACTTTTTTCTATGGTAATCCCGGACTTGTTCCAATCAAATCCTATAATCTTGATTTTATGGGTGAGTATTTCTTAGATAATGTTGGAGCTATCACCGCAGGTGCTTTCTACAAATTGATAAAAGATCCGATCTTCCAAGGCAGTCAATTTTATGATCAATTTGAAGGCAAAGAAAATGTGCGTGTCATGCAGGATCAAAATGGTGAAAATGCACATGTAGCTGGCTTCGAGCTTGGAATAAGTAAAAAACTGGATTTTCTTCCTGGGTTTTTATCGGGTTTTGGAATTAACACCAATTATACGTTTGTACGTTCGAAGATGCAGATTATCGGTAGGGACGATAAAACTCGTATTCCGGGTCAAGCTAACAGTCTTTTTAATATTGCTTTATTTTACGAGAATAACCGACTGCAAACGAGACTGGCTTTAAACAATAAAGGTGCTAATATTGTAGCATTTGGGGCCGATGCTTCATATGATGAATACTTCGATAAAAATACTACGATGGATGCTAACATTTCTTACCGTGTCAATAAGAAGATCTTAATATTTGCTGAAGCAAATAATTTGTTAAATACGCGTTTTAAGTACTATTTAGGAGTACCGGAAAGACCTAGTCAAGTGGAGTACTATGGTATAAGAGGGCAAATAGGTGCAAAATTTAGTCTTTAATACCAAAAAGTATAAAAAACGGGCATTGCGAGAGTCCTATAATAGAATTACGAAAGCAAGATCGGGGAAGGAAATTGAAAGATAAGATTAATCTCTTGAAACTTAAAATTTAATAAATTGTAAATCTTAAGTGCTCTTATTTGATTTTTTATCTACCTATAATAACAGAAAGGACTTCGATATTTTTGAAGTCCTTTCTAATTAAATCAAGTGTAAACCAAAAATCACTTATTTAAGCAAAATAAAAATGCGAAATTGGTAATCGGCAACCATTTGATATTTTATCCGTATTACAGGTGATAACGAATCCCAACAGAAAGATAATTGATATCCATAGCATCCTCAAATGGATAGTATTTCACTTTGTAACCTGCAAAGACCGTACTTTTAACGGGGTTAAAACGATACGAAACTCCAATTGTTGGATTTATAGCTACATAATTTTTCTTCGCATATCCTGATATCTTTTTATCTTCAAATTCAACAACAATCTTTTGTTTGTAAAAGTCTCCTGATAAACCTATTCCACCATAGATATTAAAATTACTTTTCGTTTGGTCCTTTATATTGTAAATATAATCTGCCCCAACTGTTGTCATATGGACATTACTATAGCCACCAAAAACCTGTATTCCACTGTGATTATTAAGGTCATATTTACCATTTATACCATAAAAAGTATCATAGGTTGGAGCTTCCAACATCATGTCACTAAAGACACCTATCGAATATTTTGAAATTTGTGCTTTTGTTGTTAAAAAACAAACAAAAACCATAAAAAAAGATAGAAGTATATTTCTATTCATAAGCTATATTTATTAAAAAAATTAGTATTCACCATATCGTATTTATATACTGGGAATATTAGAATCTCATTATTATTAAAGTTTTTATACTTTATTACATAAGGTGAATCCCAATAAAAAAGAAATTGTTAAAAATGAAAATTTCATCTACAGGATAAACTAAAATTAGTTTTTGAAAATTTTACCAAACATAGGAAAATTAAAGTCGGCAACAAAAAAATCCCACAACTCAAATGCGCAAACGAACATTATAATTGACAAAAATTAAGGAAAAGATAGTTATCTTAGAGAAGCACAAGAATATATCAACAGATTACAGATAATTTTTTTAAATTTAATCTTATTGTAAACTGCTAAAATTAACGACCGTCCTACAATTTTGAAAAGAGAATCACTGTGCAACAGGTTTGCCATACGTGGCTATTTGCTACTTTTACTTTTGATGCAATTTGGATTACCAGCTTTACCACAGGCTAGACAATCCAGCAGTCCGGTTGTGCCCTCCGCCATTAAGATGGATAAATCCATATTGCGGGCATTACCACAGGCTATGCAACCCAAGAGTATGGTTTTCTCCACTCGCCCCACTGAGACGAAAAAGAAGCGTTCTATAAGACCTTTGATTATTGATTCGATTTCTCCCTGTTATATAGTCAATATTGATCCTGAGGAGGAGGATGGTGTTTTTACAATCACAACAATAGCACCCGTACCAAATAAGGGAATAAATGTTTACCTCCAGCAATTAACCACAACAATGGGCCTGCCTGCAGTTAAACCCAATATAGGGCTAAAATCTGACTCGATCAATGTTCAATTTCTCATATTCAAGAATGGTTGGATTGCTGCTTTAACAAGCACAGAACCAAATACCCCTGGTCACGAAGTCATACTGCATGCAATCAAAAAAAATGCCTGCATGTGGAAACCCGCCTTGCAGGCAGGAAGACCCGTGGTATACCTGCTAAAAATGGTGATCTACTACAGCAGGGATGAAAATGGAAATATCCTGTCGTTAGATAATCTTTACTATCGCCCTAGCGCCAACATCGAAAAAAAATCAAAACCAAAAAATAGTATTTAAAAAAACGCAGTTTGATAACATTCTGCCTGTTCAAAACTTGCGCACGCCAGTAATAGGATTACCTGTCGCAGATGAACGAAAGGAAAGTGAGGGATAAAGACTATTGATCTTCGCAAGCAGATAAGAATCAATAACAAGTGTAAATATTACCTGCGTTAGATAAACGAGAGTAAATTTTCACTATTTTTACTACTATAAACCTTATACCGATAAAATTTAGCAAAGATTACTAATAATTCATATTAATAGCGCAAGTACAGGTAAGTCTACCTATAAGAAAAACTGGACATTATAACTTAAAATCTAAATGTCCAGTTTTTTATATAATAAACTGGACAAAATCATATATTCGATGTAATAAAAAGGTATAAAAACTACTGATTAAATAACATTCACTCTAGATATACTTCCTAAAGGCTATCTTTTTACCTATACTGATTTTACTACAGAGGTGAATAAGAAGATACCAGTACATCAAATTGATTTAAACGAGGTTGCTTTAGCAACAACCGGTTAATATCATCTTCATAATTGGAAAGTATTTCTAAAAGCATAAGCTATCTTTCTGTTTTGGGTAAATCCGGATCGTTTATCGTCACTTTTCTAAGTATAGGTAGGCATTCCGTAACCAATAGTCGGGATACCAATTGAATCCAAATAAGGTGAACTGTACCAACCTTAAAAATATTTTATAAGCTGTAATCTTTTTTGTCCTATTTTCATAATGCCTGTTTTTGTTTTCAAAAAAGTACTCCACCTCGAGACCCTTTCATACTATTTTGATTTTTTTACGACAAAATTAGTGTGTAGAATAAAAACAAGAAATTTAGCTTAGATAAGAGGTATAGAATAGGCATTTAAACTAAAACTGAATTAAGCTACTAGTTTTAGATGATCCAATATTAGCAAATAAATTATATCCTTGATAGTATCATATCATACTATCAAGGATGGAAACTCTGTAGACACAAAGTAGTTATGTATAGTGATTTTGCAGAATTATATGGGGTTGAAAAGAAAAGATTAAATGAACATGTACGGTTCAACTTAACCAGATTTGCTAAGAACTTCATGTCCACATTAACTATTTAAGAATTTGAAATCTTAAAGTCGCAAAATGCGACCTCAAGTTGGGGAGGAAGAAGATCTGCGCCAAATGTATTTACTGAATTCGGTGTTCTCATGTTATCCAGCGTAATAAACAGTGAACAAACAATTCAGGTAAGTATATAAATATGATAATTTTTGCTCAAATAAGACAACATTTAGCTGAACATAACGACATGAACCTTAGAAACTGGTAATAAAGAAGAAATTTTTTAGGCGTGGGAGAAAAGTCTATTTTAGCATTTTTTCAAAATACACGTATCGAAATCAAATACCCTAACACAAAGAAGACCAAATGAATGAAACATTCGGTCTTCTTTATTAACATACTATATCAAACTTATTATTATACCTTAGATAAGGTGAATAATAGTTTTTGTACGAAATTTATTTCAACGATACATTAGTTGTCAATATCTTCCCTGTTGATACAGGATTTTCTTTCACCACTTTTCCATCAATTAATATCTGCGCTTTTAAAGTAGATTGGTCAGATGGTCCAACAGCATTTGCACTGATCATCGTAGTTTCTTCATTGTTTGTCACAATTTCGCTTGTCCATGTCGATCCAAAATCACCTGTTTTAGTCACAACAGAATTATCAGAATAATAGACAATAGTTGAAATATTAACACCCTCTGAAGCAATCAGCTTATACTGAACCTTAGCTTTTCCACCTTCTGGAGCAGGATCATCTTTATCACTACAGCCTGTTAAAGAAAATGTTGTAGCACCAACTAACAATGTTAACAAAAATAAATTTTTTAGCTTTTTCATATATTTAATTTTAAATCTAGGCTTTTACAATTTTCGTGCCTAGGAGATTTTACTATCTTTTTAAAATCATATTTAAGCTGTTAAGATTACTGATCTACTACAGCAGGGATGATAAGGAAAATATTCTATCGTTAGATAATCTTTACTATCGCCCTAGCGCCAACATCCAAAAAAATCATAACCAAAAAATAGTATTTAAAAAAAATGCAGTTTGATCGCATTCCTGCCTGTTCAAAACTTGCGAACGCCAGTAATAGGAATACCTGTCGCAGATGAACGAAAGTAAAAAATAAGGTTCGTGTAATATGCGAATGGTGATATTTATTAATTATTCCTTTGGCAAGGAATTTAAAAGTTCTTTCGCTGCAACTTCTTTGATCTCGCCATTAATTTTAACAACTAAGGTCCCATTCTTTTCCGCCGTTTCATGAGCTAATTTAATTAATGCTTTTTGAATACCCAATCGTACTCGCTCAGAAAAAGAAATATTATCTGCTATTTTGTCAAGTTTATTCAACATATTCACTTTGCTTTTTAATCGTTAAATACTTCTCAAAATAAGTATGTTAAAGTCCAATAGAGATTTTAACCTTTCCAACTAAGCCCTTTTCTACAATATCAAATAAAGTTTTAAGTGTGAGATTACTTCCATTATTTTCAATTTTTGAAATATACTCTCGCCTTTTATGAACCAATTCAGCAAGTTCTAATTGCGTTAGATGCTTTTCTTCACGCGCCTTTTTTAGTAATAAACCAATCTGAAATGATGAAAAATCTCTTTCAAGCTCATCTCTTCTCTCTGTACCAACCTCACCGTAAACGGTATCTTTAATATCTTTCCAACTTTTGGTTTCCATAACTATCTATTTTTTTCTTCATAATATGATGACATCAATGATAAAGCATTTTCCTAAATCCCCTTTGTCTTAACCCTAATATTAAGTCATTTAAACTTGTGTTTTAAATGCGCTACTCATCAATTCTTTATCTGCTCTTGATATTTGTTTTGTGTCATTGTCTACTTTAATAATTCGAGATCTTGCAATTTTCTTCCTAAATCATCGTCTGATGCTAATTGCAAGACATCCTCTTGTAAACCTAATACTCGGAGCACATTTAAATACGCACCAAATGCGACACTTGTATCTCCTTTTTCAATAAGGTATAAAGTTGAGCGCGCAATTCCAGCCCGCTCTGCAACTTGAATAGTTGTTAGTTTGCGACGCTTTCTTGCCAGTTTTATATTTTCGCCTACTTGCTCCATAAGTTTGGCTAGCCTAGGGAAAACGATTTGTTTCTTGATACTCATACTTTAATACTGTTTGATATTATAGACAAATAACACCAATTTGATTGAAATAACAAACATTCATAGCGTAATTAGATCCACATTAATCCGATCTTGGGGCAGTGACGAAGTAAGGAAAAAGTCCGCCTTGTCTAACTACTAATTACTAAATACTAACCTTCTAACCAACTAACTATCTAACCTTCTAACCAACTAACCTTCTCACCATTCCACAGCAACATTTCATTTTAATAAAGAAAAATATTATCTTTAATATTCGCATTTATAAACTTATTCTATCAACTAATATTTTCAGTACGATTTGAATCCAACACAAGAAGAAATCATCGCAGAAGCTTTTTCGATCGTGAACGAATTTTACAATAAAAACGGCAGAACGCCTGTTCGTCGTGAAATGGAAAACCTCAATACGATGAGCCGCCGTTATTTTGGCACCTGGAACAATTTTATTGCAGCCGCAGGACTACAGCCTAATGTCAAAAAAACAGAAGCTATCGTCAAAGCTGAACTATTTGCCCAATTACATGATTTCTATCAAACGAATAAGCGCATCCCCATGCGTAGAGAATTTTCTTCAAAATCAGGAAGTATCCACAAGTATTTCGGATCCTGGAATAAATTTATCATTGCAGCTGGATACTATGCAAATGACAGACGTATCCCTTCGAAAGGGAAACTAAAAAACTCCTTAGTCCGTTATTACATCAAACACCAGCGATCGCCTGCGATATCAGAATGTGTAAAAAGTAATGGACTCTATAATAGCAGGTCCTATTTGACCCATTTTAATGTTATTGCGTGGGCTGATGTCTTGGAATACGTTGGACTACCACCATACTACCGGATCACCACGATGACCGAAGAAGAAGCGAAAGAAAACGTTATTAAACTAATCAAAAAGCACCGGATTAAATATGTAAAAGATTATCAACGTTTAAAACCGGAAAACTATCCTTCGGCATGGTACGTTAAGGAAAAATTTGGGTGGAATAACTTATGCTATATGGCGGGGACGAAAATCCCATTAACGAAATTCAGTATAAAAGATCATTACCTCCTTTTGGCCAAGAAATTAGGAAGAACGCCCACTGTAAAAGAACTAGAAGCTAAAATGGGTGTGACTTCAGGAGCTATGACCTGGAAGCTTAATCAACCTTTAAATGATTTTATTCATTCCATTGGCCAAATTCCAAGCAACAAGACACCTGAGCGCTGCAAGCTAACTAAAAAACAATTGGCCGAGCATTACAAGACAGAAAGTATCCTACATGGCTTTGAAAATGGTATCCCCCGTAGTAAGCTGTTAGAACTGACCGGATACTCCAGGGAAGTTTATGAAAAGCGGTTTCATTGCATGGGCGGCCTCCGTCTGGTTTGCGGTTTTAAATTAAATGCAAAAGGTCAACGGCACTATACCGAAGAGGAATTACGCAACATCTTAAATAAACCTAAATATGTCAGACAACGTTAAAGACAAGACATAAAAAAAGCATTCTCAAAAATTGAGAATGCTTTTTTTTATGATAGCAATATTAAGCGACGCTTATTTTTTCTTTACTTTTTTCTGTTTCTGAGCATTCGGAATAAACTCTTCCAAATTTTCTTCTTTCACCCCTTTAGGACTTGTCCACAGTTTCTTTTTATATGCATCGATCTTTTGTTCAATCTGCTGTGCATCTTGCGCTTGTTGTGCTTCATCACCCAATTTCAAAGCTCCAGCAGATGATTCACGGATGATGGTACTTGCATATTTCTTTTGAACGAATAAATCGTCCATCGTCATATCGTATAGACCTTTATCCGGATCTGTAATATCAACTTTAACCAGACTGTAACGTAACTGCGGGAAATACAACCAAAATGCAGGTGTAGAACCAACAGATTCCGCAAGTTCAGCAGAAGTCGTAATATTCATTAAAGGAGCCACGCCGATAATACGGCTCTCCAAACGGCTACGCTGTTTATCAAAGAAGATATCTTCTTTAATACGGAATTTCGTTACGCGGGTTGGATCAAATTCATTTAAGGTCATCTTTGAATCGATCTGGTTACCCTCATCATCAAAAATTGGAACCAGCACGCTATCCGTAAAACGAGCCATACCTTCATTGGCACTCATTCTACCTTTAAAAGAATCATCATCAGGACTATATAGTGACAACTTACCCGTTTCGATAGATTTCATAATAATCTCCATTAATGAATTTCCGGGAGTAGCAAGAAGCGCATTTTTTTCATCTTTCAGATCGATATCACGCCATACACGTTTATAAAAACGAATATTTTTCATGTTAATTTCCGGATACGCGAAAGGAACCGCATCCTCCAGGTTATTGGCCTGATAAAAACCATCCGTTGTCGGTATGGTGTCCATTAAAACTTCTCCTTGTACGGCAGTTGTAACCTGTTGCGATTTCAAACTATCCGGTATTTCTTGTTGCGCAAAGACCGGTATAAATCCTAAAGCCATTGCCATTGTTATAAATATCTTCATCTGAATTTATATTTTAAAATTTTCTAGTCTTACTTTGGATCGTTGGCATCTCAAATGCCGACATCACGCAACGGAAACCGATGTAAGAGTGCGGCTCATAATCCACCGAATAATTACGTGTATCGGTATTCAATTGCTCACCATTATCTTTCCACGAACCTCCACGAACGACCTTTCTTTTCAGTGCATCCGCATCTTTTTCATCTGCATCATATAAAAGAGCAGGATTTAAATCGTTCACAAAAACCATTGCAGAAGGACTAAAAGCATCCAATGTCCATTCCGAAACATTACCTGCCATATTATAAATTCCAAAAGCATTTGGCGTATACGACTTCACCGGTAGTGTAAAAGTTGCTCCATCACGAGAATAGGTACCATCACCCTGCTTAAAGTTTACAGCAAGCTTTTCTTTACCTTCAGATCCATCAATTGTCATACGTTTAGTAGAAGAAGTATCACGGGGATCCAATTTACCTTCAGCGGCATACTGCCATTGCGCTTCAGTAGGAAGACTTAAAGTCAATTGGTAACCACTCAAGTACGAGTTTTTCATTAAAGTTGCCATGATTTCTTTACCTCTCCAGTCTGTAAAAGCACGTGCCTGTCTCCACGTCACACCAACTACTGGATAATAATCAAAAGATTGATGTGTAAAGTAATTGACATCAAGGGATGCGAGCTGTGCATTTGGAAAATCAGAAGACCAGATTTCTTCTACCGGCATCACTGGAACCGTATCGGTCACATATACCTTTTTAATATTCCCTTTTGTCTTTTGATAAGAGAAACGGTAGCGTAACACCTCTGGATTTAAAGTGCGCTGAGAGCCTCTCATTTCGAGCATTGGTGCTAAGCGCTCACGGATAGTAGGATCATTGCTTTTCCAAATCGGAGAAGCCTTCTTTACCTTTTTCCAGTCAATTCTTCTTTCTTCCCCTTGTTCACCAGTATTTAAAAAGTACTGATCATCATTCAGGTAATCGGTTACGGCAATTGAATCCGCTACCCAGTTGATAAATTCACGGTATTGTTTATTGGTAACTTCTGTTTCATCGATAAAGAAAGCACTTAAGCTTACATTTTTACCTGTATCAGCAGTGTCAAGAGAGCTTTTAAAAAGTATAGTTCCAGAAGGTACATAAACCATTCCCGGAGGCGCTGGCATTTCGCCAGCACGAAATGCGGCAACTTTAGGCGCTTTATATATAGATGAGCTTGATTTACAAGCCTGCATAGACACTAAAACTGTTAGAATAAACAGCCCGAATGTAAATGTCGGATAGTGTTTTCTCATTTTATTCATAATTGCGGTTGTTATTATTTATAGAAGAGTAAGTTTAGATCAAATTAGTTACGGTTGAAAAAGGCATATTTTACACCAACAGTCATCACGCCATATTGATCGTTACTTTTGTTTATGATACCATCGATGTTATCATTGAAACTTAATCCGTGCTGATAGTTTACATTTATAGCCCACTTAGGACCATATAAGGTGCGTCCAAAAGGAATATCCACACCAACATTTAAAGGAACAACAAAGTGAATACCTGACCGGTCTTCAGCGATCTCTCCTCCTATATTGGCAACAGCTTCTCTGTACTCACTGCTAAAATCTGTTGAAATCCGATTTTTCATCAATCCAGCACCAGCTCCAATATAAACATTCGATAATATACGTTGAAACGTACTTGCTCCCAAAGTATAATAACTGTAATTATCGGGCAGATCCATAAATTGACCTAATCTTAACTTTGCGTTCACGTTACCTGCATAGTAGCTATTCTTGTAGGAATTCTCCCTACTCTCACCCGTTAATTCACCTTTTTGCGCCTGCAATCCGACAGATACAAATGGGGTTAACAAATAGTCCCCTTCTCCGTACCATGCAAAATTTACTTTTGAATTCTTCAGATCTGTCAAGCCATAAGAAACTCCTGCACCAGCACCAATACTTATAGGACGGGAAAACTGGGCTGAAGCAGTCGCAAGACAGCCTGACATAATAAGGGTAAAAAATAGTTTTTTCATTGTATAAGTTGATTTGTTATTAGAAACGAAATTATTGGTCACATTGTTGTTGCAATTGTAAAAATCTAATGTAGACCAAGCTTTTGTTTTTCATGAAGGTTCCTAGCAATTTTTGAGCCATACACTTAATTATTGCATTTTAATTTCAAGATTAACGGAATTTATCATTCTTTAAAAACAAAATAATACCTTTAAAAAAGCTATTTTTGCTATATAACTATATTAATAGAATATGACAGACAGTCTCAGAGATATTTTTTTTCAATTGATACGTATTGGACTTTGGGGAAAAGAAACACTCTCGATATCACAACCATTATCTGAGGCAGATTGGTTAAAAATTCGTGCTTACGCCATCAATCACACTGTTGAAGGTCTTATTTATGATAGTTTTGCTTTTATAGATGAGCAACATCTTCCACCACAAACATTACGTATAAAATGGGCTGTGCGCACCGATCAAATCGAACGCCATAATAAGCAGATGAATGATGTAATTGCTGCTCAGTATACTGCTTTCACACAACGGGGACTAAAACCAATTTTGCAGAAGGGTCTCGGACTAGCAGCATGTTATGAAGTACCATTACATCGCGTTTCAGGAGATATAGATTGGTATTTCGAAGATGGGGGATATTTGAAAGCTAGAGAAATACTCAAAGATAAAAAAATGCTTTTTAAAGATACTGCTGGATTCAGTTTAGAGTATGATTGGAGAGGCATCCATATAGAACATCATAAAATACTTTTTGACATTCTTAATCCTTTTAAAAAAAATTATCTTAAAAAACTTCAAGAACAATACAAAAGCAAGCAGGTAGAACTCCTCATCAATAATGTACCAATCAAATTGCTCGCTCCCGAATTGCAATTGCTACAAGTTAATGCGCATATTTTAAAACATTTAATCACATTCGGTATAGGTCTTAGACAAATTTGTGATTCCGCAAGATTATATTCAAGTGTGGCAACACAAATTGACACAGAAGCTTTAAAGAAGATCTATTCAAAAGCTGGTATTTTGAAATGGACACACCTATTACACATCCTTTTGGTACAACATTTAGGTCTACCAAAAGAATCACTTCCATTTCCTTATCCCGCCGAATGGAATGCAGAATGGATGATGGACGAAATTTGGTATTCCGGAAATTTTGGTCAGCATGATGAACGATTTGAAGGAGGTAAAGTTACTAGTATATCTGTTCATCCAGAAGGAGCCTCTCGAATGTGGAGTAACTTCAAACGTTATTTAAAATATGCACCACAAGAAGTATTGTTTTTCCCTATTGTATATAGCTATTCCAAATTTCTAGGAATAGATAAAGATTAATTTGTCTTGTCCTGATATAGCTTTACAGTTTTGAGTACCTAAAAGCTAAAAAAAGATGAAAATTGTAAAGCATTATTCGGACGATTTCAAACGTGATGTTGTCCAACATTACCTAGATTCAGATGACAGTATGAAAACAACAGCTTCTAAATTTAAAGTAGCTTCTCATGCTTCTGTTATAGACTGGGTTCGTAAATTTGGTGGAGAATTTAGAACTTCAGCTATGAACAAATCTACAGAAAAGCCCAAAATTGTGCTACCTGATACTCAGGAAAGTATGGTTAAACGTATTAAAGAACTGGAAGAAGCTCTGGAACGAGAACGTCTGATTAACCTGGCAACAAACAAGATGATAGATATTGCAGAACGTGATTTAAATGTATCGATCAGAAAAAAGTCTGGAGCCAGGCAGTCAAAGAAATAAAAGAAGAATTTCCGGAGTTAAGCGTTGATAAGCTCTGCGGATTGTTTGGCTTTACCAGACAGGCTTATTATCAGTTACAGAGGTACGAATATAAATGTAAGGCGCAATCTCAGATTGTCCTTGAAATGATTAAAAATGAGCGCAGTAGTTTACCTGGTATTGGTGGTCGCAAGCTTCTTAGTTTAATTGGTGATGAAATGAAAAGACAAAGTATACATATGGGCAGGGATTCCTTTTTTGATTTATTGAGAGAGAACGATCTGTTGGTTCGACACCATAAAACCAGAATCATAACCACTAATTCAAGGCATCGGTACCGTAAATATCCTAACCTGGTCAAAGATCTGCCGTTATTATGCACACATCAGGTATGGGTAAGTGATATCACTTACGTTACGACCGGTGAAGGATATTTATACCTTTCCTTGATAACAGATGCGTATTCCAGAAAGATAATTGGCTGGAACGTATCCAATAAACTCGAAGCAGATGGTGCTGTGTCAGCTTTGGAAATGGCTCTTTCTCAGTTACCTACTGACAAAAGTGATAGTGTTATCCATCATTCAGATCGAGGTATTCAATATTGCTGTGATAAATACATTTCAAAACTAAGATCTTTTAATATCAACATAAGTATGACTGAGAATAGTGATCCTTTAGAAAACGCTATAGCTGAGCGGGTCAATGGCATATTAAAAACAGAATGGCTGAACAGGTCTGTAATAACGACCAAGTATGAGACAGCTTTAAAAATATCAGAGATCATTGAGGCATACAATACTAAAAGACCTCATTTGAGCATAAATATGATGACACCGGCAGTAGCACATGATTCTGAAGGAAACTTACCTAGAAAATGGAAAAACTATTGGAAAGAAAACCATAATAAAATTATGTATGAAAAGAAAATTAAATTGCCTACTTTGGACATTGAAGGTCAATTCAGTAAACCCTGACAAGGATTACTGCTACAATGGTGTAAAGCCGAATAAGGATTACCTAAAATGGTAATGTAAACCCTTAAACGGATGAAATAACAATTGTAAAGAACATATAGTATTAACAGCTCCAAACTGTAAAGACTTTTCAGGACGAGACAATTAGAGTTAGAAGGTTATAAGGTTAGATCGTTAGACTGTTTAAGAACTATCTAACCTCTTAACAATCTGACCTTCCTATAAAATATTCCAAAGGCCAGGTATAATCATCTAACGTAGCATGCTCTATTCCATGATCGGCAAATACCAATAACTCACTTTCGGGTTGTAAAGCACGAAAAGCTGTACCATACCCTTTCGGAACATATAAAACTTGCATGGTAATAGAGTCTAATTTTATTCTCTCAACAGCAAGATCATTAGATGGTTTGTCCCAGTTATCGATTTGAATTAAATCAACTTCAAAAGCACCAGCTGTAACATAAAACCAGCGTTGTTCAATCCGATGTGCACGCCATCCACGCACTAGCTCAACATCAGCATTTTTAATCATATAAAACCGCTTCACAAGTGACATATCAAAATCGTTGACAAAACGAATCTGCCCACGCTCGTCTTTAGCTATCCCGCCATTTATGAATTGTATGGTTGCTGTATTATTTGACATATTTTTTTATAATATAGATTTTGAAAATAAGATAAATTGCACTCAACCCAATAAGTAAATTTACTGAAAAGATGATTTGAGCTGTGACATTCTGATCTGAGAATTGAATAACTAATAATCCAATTAAAAATTGGATGAGTCCATAACAGAAAGAAACCACCAATTTATTAGCTTTCGCTTCATTACCTAGAAACTGATAAAGATGAGAACGATGCGCTTCAAAGATATTTTCTTTTTTAAGTAAACGACGAACAATTGTCCAGACTGCATCAATACCGTACACTGACAAAAACAAAATATAGATAACATTGCCAGTTTTAATAATTAAAGCACCTAATGCAAAAAGTAAAATGAAAGCAATTGCCACTGCCCCTACATCACCAGCAAAACATTTAGCTTTCGTTCGGAAATTAAAAAAAGCAAAAACAAGTACACCCATTAAAGTGTAAGTCAGCAGATCTTGTTCTATGAAATGGATTTTATCGTTAACAATTATCAACAGTACACCAACAGCCAAGCTATAACAGGCTGTAATGCCATTGATACCATCCATAAAATTATAGGCATTGATCACACCGACTACTATAATAAAGGTGATTAAAAGGTAATACCATGGCATATTAAAGATATCAAGCTGATACGTCATTAGCAGCACCGAGCTAAAGTGAATCAGAAGACGGATTTTGTTCGATAGTGTAAAGACATCATCTAAAAATGAAACTGCAGTCATTAAAGTCAGACCAAGAAAAAACCAGGGATACTGAAAACCAGAAAGTATAAAGAAAATGAGCGCTCCAAAATAGAAAACAATTCCTCCGCCGCGTAAAGTAACAGTACTGTGTGAAGAGCGCTCATTAGGTTTATCAATAATATTAAAACGATCGGCTATTTTGAAATAAAGAAGCTCGAGGATTATTAAGACAATGAATACGATAATATAAGTCATTTGTTAAACAGTATATTTATTAGCGGTACAATTATATAAAAATCTGGTGGTAGTGCAAATTGCACTCTATTTATTAATTTCAATTGTGTTGATCCGAAATAATGGTATAACACAATTACATTTTCAAAAAAATTGGCGCAGTTCTGTAAAGAAATGCGCCAACTGATATTTATTTACGATTTATTTCTTTTTAAACTTGCTTTGTAAATCATACCACAATTTACTGAAGCCCGTTTTCGTTTGACCTTTATCTCCATATCCATAACCATAGCCGTAACCATAACCATAGCCACGAGCAAAGTCAACATCATTGACAACAGAAGCTAAATTCTTAAGCTTGCCATCAACATACAATTCGCGAGGCACCTGAAGTAACCGTTTGTCCAAGTAATTGACACGCGATACATATAGTGTTAGGTCCGCATTATGGGCTATCAGTAAGGTATCCGTCACTAAACTAACAGGTGCTGTATCTACTAAGATATAATCATAGTGCGCACGTGCATATTTAATGACATCATCAAAGTGCCCATTCATCAACAGTTCTGCTGGATTCGGTGCTATATAGCCCGAGTAAACGACATCAAAATCATAGTTTCCAGGTTTCTTAATGATGATATTATCCACATCCATCTCCGGATTAATCAAGAATTGTGTAATACCTACGTTTGTATGTTGCAAATGCGATAATCCAAGGTAATCCAATACTTTTGGACTACGGATATCCGCGCCAATCAAGAGTACGCGCTTATCAGACATTGATAAAATTTGAGCAAGATTGGTTGTCACAAATGACTTACCTTCTCCAGAAATCGTTGAAGTTACAAACACAACTTTAGAAGCATCCTTTCTATCTGCTCCAAACATAAAATTCATATTTGTCCTTAAAATTCGGAATGCTTCGGCAAGCGATGAGCGGTCATTTTGGTGAACAATAGTATCTTCAGCCGATGGTATTTCTCCCAAGACAGGTATTTTGACAATATCTTCGATATCCTTCCTCGAATGAATCTTATTATCCAATAAGAACTTCAAATATAAGATAACGAACGGGATCAAAAACCCCATAACTAGCGCTCCAAGAAGAATAATTCCACGTTTAGGTGAAACTGGGAAACCATTCGTATAGGCAGCATCAATAATTTTTAAGTTATCTGGTGTCGCTGCAGCACGCACTTCACTTTCTTCACGTTTTTGTAACAATAACAAATAAAGTGATTCAACAATTTGTTGCTGCCTAGAGATTTTCTTAAATCCTTGCTCTTGATTCGGAATAGAATTGATACGGCCTTTGATTTCATTCGATTTCCGTTCTATACTATTCAACGCTAACTTGGTGACCTGTTGATAATTTTCCAATGAACGACGAATGTTATTGCGGTTTTCTTCAATATTTTCATTTAAAGCTATGACCGTCGGATTTAAATCAGATGCAGATTTCAATAAATCATCTCGTTCCAATACCAGCTTATTGTATCCTTCAATTGCTGCACCTATAGATGCATCTTGTAAACCTATGTTCGATGGTAACAATTTTCCCTTTGCCTCTCCTTTGAGATAATTATTCATATGGTCTACCAATTGCAACTGCGTACGATATTCTAAGACTTTCTTATCGTTTTCAGATGCGTTCTGTAAGAATACACTAGCTTCGGCCTGCATATCAACCATTGAGTTATTAGATTTAAAGTCTGCAACTTCTTCATCGGCACCAGACAGATCCTTAGAAATCAGCATTAAGCGTTTATTGATAAAATCGGACGTAGCTCTTGTCGTTCGAAGCTTATCATTAGTTAAATCACTATTATAGATGTCAATCAAAGAATTAAGAATCAGTTCTGCTTTTTTACCTACGGTAGATACCATGGCAAAATTCACTATATAGGATTGCATTTCTTTACTTGGCGAAATACCGATAACACCTAAAGTTGCATCCACGGCCCAATTCTTAGGGACAACTGTTATCTCATAAATATCTCCCCTATCTTTTTGACCATCAACATTTTTCCTAAAAACTATTTCATCGTTCCCTACCTTGACCTTTTGATCAAAACCACTAACAAACTTATTTCCAGATTGTACGTCTGTTACAGTTAATTGATTGTTATCTTGCATACGGACGGTAAATTGCATCTTAGTAGTATCAAGATCCCCTTGAGGTTGTAAAATAAAAGGCATATCTTTTTCAAGTACCTCAGAAGATCTAATATTTCCCTTTTTTAGATATGTTACATTCAAATGGTGCTGATCCACCACCTTGCGCATCAACCTTCTCGAAGTAAGTACTTCAATTTGGTCAGGAACAAACGCTGAACGTCCTCCACCCAAGCCCATAGTACTTGTCAATTCGGCAATTCCAGCCAATTCACCAGCGGCAGCGCTTCGTTCATCACGTAATAAAATTTTGGCTGTTGTACTATAGGTTTTTTGGGCATACCGCAAATATACAACTGCTATACCTAATGAAAGTATCACTGCTAATACAAACCATTTCCAATAAAAGGCATATTGCTCAAAAAGCTGACGCAAGTTGATTTCTTCTTCTTGGTTTTCTTTGTTTTGAATCGGTTGTTCCATGAATAATTATCGTGTCAATACTGAAATTACTGTGATTAATAAGCCCGCAATCGAAATAATGATATTCGTATTGGCTCCCAATTTAGAATTATTTATTTGTGCCTTATTCGGCTCGACATAAATAACATCATTCTGAGCCAAATAATAGTAGGGTGAATTTAAAGTGCTCTGTTGTGTTAAGTCTAGACGATGCATAGTCTTTTGTCCATCCATTTCTCTAATTAAAAGCACATTTTGTCTTATACCACGAATAGTCATATCGCCTGCCATTCCCAAAGCTTCTAAAACGGTTACCCTTTCCGAAGGTAAAATAAAAGAACCTGGTCTAGCAACTTCTCCTAATACGGAAACGCGGAAATTATTATAATTTATATTAACACCTGGGTCTTTGATATATTGACTTAATTCATTACGGATTTTTTCAATAGCTTCAACTCTCGTCAATCCTGCTATATGTACTTTCCCTAACATTGGCAAAGTTATTTCTCCCTCATTGTCAACTGTATAAGTTGGTCGAAGTGCTAAATCTACAGATTGAGTCATATTACTGGTTGTCATCGTACTCATCGGATTAAAAGGAGCCGTAACTTTTGGATCGGCTGCTGTAACCACAATAGTCAAAATATCATTCACTTGGATCTTAGGAACATATTTTTCATATATAGCACTAATCTGAGTGGAATCGGGCTGTAAATAAACCATGTTCTTACGTGATCCACAAGAACTAAATATCGTTAACACTGTCGTACATACCAGAAGTGCAAAACTGTACTTTAAAATTGGTCGCATGTTATATTTATTATATAAAATTGATTTCATTATTTATAACCACAAAAATATATTTTTTTTCCATACTATTTTTAAATAACCAAATTTAATAATGACCATTTGATGACGACTCAAGAAATCTGATGATCTAGCATGAATTTAAATAACTATTTTTTTTTTAAATTTTTAAACACATTAATCTTAAAAGGAGCGAAAAGTTTTGATTAAGCCCTCTTTTGAGGATATCGGTAATTCCGTAATTTCCAAATCCTTTTTTATTTTACTATTTGAGACTACATAAGACTCCGTTAATTTTTTTAGCCGTTCCGAATTAAGGGGCAATGGCAAATAATCTCCCATTCTTGCCACAAGTTTAATTAAAGAAGGAGGAAAGGCCCATAACCTAGATTTCTGGCCTAAAGTTTCCGATATTAAATTTACCAGTTCGTTTGTTGACAAAGCATTATCATCAGCAAAATTATATATTCCAGATGGTAGCTCTATTTTTTTTATCATGGTTTCAATTAAAAAACTTAAGTTATCAATACTTAAGAAGGAGCGCTGATTGTGAAATGCAGCTAAAGGCCATGGAATACTTTTCTTTACAACTTTATACATGAGGTTAAGATTCCCCTTATTACCTGGCCCATGAATCATACTAGGCCTAATAATAAATAGTCTTTTACTAACTGGTAGCTTCTGTCGCAGGAGGTACTGTTCAGCTTCCATTTTAGATTTTCCATATGGTGTTAAGGGATTACCAATAACGGTTTCCTCCAAAACTCCCTCTAGAGAATCTGCTACTGCTTTTACCGATGAAAAATAAAAAAAATCACGAATTTCAGATTTAAGAAATTTATTAAACAATGTAATTGTTAAATCGCGATTGATATTGAAGTAATCTTCAGGCTGAGATGTATTAGATGTATCGTGAGCTTTACCAGCTAAATGTATAAGTGCTGTAGCATTTATCGGAAATTTTTCTTCCCAATTTGAATTCCTCAATGAAAGAGGCAAAATTTCACTCCCCTTCTGCTGTAAATATGCATTTAAGTTTTGACCTACAAAACCTGAAATTCCAGTTATTATAATTTTCATTTTCTTTTGAAAGAATTGAACTTATTTTCTAAATCTTTATCCGCTGTTTTTAACATTAACTTAGACATACTAGTTTTATATAAAAACGTTTTTTGCGAATTATTACGATAATTTGTATTAGCTAGATTAATAGCTCCAGAAAGATTGTTGTACTGCGTATTTTTATATCCATGAAATGCAACAGCATTTTTCGAACCGTCATCAGTATGACCATCAACATTAATTGAGACACTTTTGCCTTTGTTAGATTTAAATTGCTCAAAGACAAACAATAAACCAGCCCATTTATTATTATATGTGCTCAAATTTTTAATATTTACATTCTCTATCGCATCATTAATTGAGTTAGGTTCAATATCTAATCCACTTTCAGGACTATTACCATGAGTATTAGCGATGTAACAATTAACTATATCTATACTTCTACCAGAAGTAATGGAAATACCATTTCTTCTTACGTCATCAATCACAGCATTATAGACAAATATGTTTTCACTTGGTACATTATTAAGTTGACCAATATATATTCCATCTCCCCAGGTTCTTTTTATATATGGAGAATAAATATTGATATTTCTCGAACTTTTAATACTTATTCCAAAACCCCACTGACCATCTTTTGCTAAGTGAGAATACTTATCTCCTTCGATATTAGCATAATATATTTTGACATTGCTAATATTGTTAAGTGACAAGATATTATAACTATTCTTGGCCGTAGGTTTCAATTTCAAGAGTGAATTAGGTTGAAACAATAAGACCTGATTACTTCGAAGTTTCAGACCAGTATCAGAAATTAAAATAGGAAAATTTGGAAGCAATATAACGTCATGCTTATTAATTGCACTCTGAATATTAGAGGTATAATCTTGAGTACCATCAGTTCTATATTTTTTAGGCAGACTCTTTTCCGCACTGTATGCTTTTGTAACGTACGCTTTATAAGTAGCAGAATATGCCCCCTTATTTCTTTTATTTTGGACTGTTTGCGCGCTCAATTTTTTCACTTTAAAACCTTGTGCAGAAACGGTCACCCCAGAGAAAATAATAAACGTAAGTAGTAAAATTAGATTTTTCATTTAAATTGATTTAATGTTTTTTTATTTACCTTATTTCTATCCTTATCAAAAATCCAGCCCCATTTATTAAAATATGTCCTCGCCGAGCGAATAAAGATTGCAAACAATCTTTTATTTTTATTTGCTCCCGATTCATATCCATGGAAAATAGATACTTCCGGAAAGTAAACTGTTTTATACTTCCTATGCATTCTCCTCGATATATCCCAATCCTCAAAATACATAAAAAAATTATCATCATATAGACCAATCTCTTTTAATGCAGATACTCTAAATAATGTAAAACATCCTGATAGTATTGGAGCACTATAAATTGTGTTCTTTTCTACAGATCTCAACTCATAATTATCAATAAATTTTTCATAGATAAATTTAGGCTTCTGAAGTTTCCTCAATACAATACTTAACGGAGATGGTAAAAGTTTTGGTAAACTTTGGATAGAGCCGTCTAAATTTAAAATCTCAGGCATCATCATGCCAACATCTGAATGATGCGTCATATAATTAACCATTCTTGAAATTACATCTTCCTTAAAATATACATCGGGATTGATAACAAAGTGAAAATCTACACCTTCATTAATAGATTGCTCTAATGCAATATTATGAGAAGCACCGAATCCCGGGTTACTTGGATTATGTATATAAATTATGAGGGGTTTATTAATAAAATAACTCCTAAGAAGATCATCAGGCGAATTATCAATAACATAAAGTTTAAATAACGATTTCACGTAATCTAAAGAAGAAAAGATATTCTCAATATCTTGTTTCGAGGTATTATATAATACAATTGATAAATTAACCATTTTTCATCTTAATGTTATTCTAATTATTTGAAATATTATTCACTTTTATCCTTTATAAAATAAATTGCATATATGGAACATTCATTATTTAAAACGGTACTATTTGATTAATTTGAAAGCACAGTAAGCAGGTAAATAAAGTACTTTTGCCAAAATTTCCGAATATTTATCTTTGTAATTCCCTTTTCCAAATAATTTATCGACCAAGGAATTCATGTAAAAACAATACAAGTAGGTCAGTTTTATTATTTTGCCTACTTTTACATTTGGAAAAAAATATTCTATTTTTTTTATTAAATTAGAATATAAATTTGCTCTGACGTAAAGATGTACTCTTGCTCTCTGCACAGCATTGGTTCCTCGTACCCGTACTAAGGTTAATGAATCGTCCAAATACCCTAAATGATTACCTATCGCTAAAAGCATCCAGAAAAAACCATCTTGACCGAATCTCATATTTTCAGAAAATCTAATCTGAGGGTTTTTTATTAAATAATCTCTCCTTATCATAACACAGGGAGTTCCAATATTTAATTTAGTCAAACAGAGAGGATAAACATTCCCTTTGAAATTTTCATTTTCAATTTCTTGATATTCTCTTTTTGATCTATCTTCAACATCATCGAAGAGAGAATATTTAGTATGAGACCATATGTAGTCCGTTCCATCCATTAATTTAACCTGCTTTTCTAACTTGTTAGGCATCCAGATATCATCAGAATCTAAAAATGCTAAATAATCACCTTTCGCTATTTCAATTCCAAAATTACGTGCGTGAGCAGGACCTCTGTTTTCTGTTTTAAAATAGTTGATTCTATCGTGATATTTTTCAATAAAAATATTATCATCTTCAGGAGAACCATCATTTACTACAATAATTTCATAATTCCCAAAAGATTGATTAAGAACACTATCCACAGCCTCTTCTAACCAGTCAATATTTGAATAGAAAGGTATTATTACGCTTACCTTTATCATATAGCTAATAAATTATTATTTAATTGTTCTGAGTGATCCATTTTTTTATCATCTAAATATTCTATGATAGTATTCGCTCCATTATCAGCTATATTTTGGGCCAACACTGGGTTACTAATAAGTTTATCAATATTTTCCACTATACTGTTAACACTTTTAGGCTTAATTTCTAAACAATTATCCCCATCTTTCATCAAGAAATTAATCGTTCCGACAAAAGTAGTAAGTATCGGTATTCGCATTATCATTGCTTCATAAAGAACACGAGGAAATCCCTCATGATAAGTAGGAAGCACAAAAACATTACTTAATTTATACAGTTCCTGCAAATCCTTCTTTTCAGAAATCATACCATGAAATTTTACATGGTCGATGAGATCCTTTTCTTTAACAACACGCACTAAGAGATCATAATCTGTTCCTCCACCAACTAAATTGAGAAAAATATTTCTACCTCTTTTCACTAAAACTTCCAACGCGTCGATTAGCTCAAAAAGACCTTTATCATAAACTAACCTGCCTACATATAATAGTTCAATCTTCTCTGCAAGATTGATATTTCTAGAACTAACAACATCCTCTTCAGTAAATCCAATCATTGGCCTAATAGTATTTACTCTTTTATTAAATGCTAGAATACTTTGCGTGAATTTTGGAGAAATGGTAAAAATATTTGTAGCTCTCTTTAAGATAAATTTAGAAACAGATGTAGAGATACCCTGCTCTCCTCTTACATATAGACCAAATGGTTTCCTATACAAAATACATAGTATACTAATAACTTTACAAATAGGTCCAGGATAAAAAACATAAATAAAGTCATTTTTTATGATCGCTTTTTGAATTACAAAAAACGACTTTAAAAAAGGAAGAATTCGGCTTTTTCTCCTTTTAACATCATAAATCTTAATCTCTTTATTACTTATCCTGAAGTTAGCGAATGTGTCTTTTTCTGTTTTTAATTGACTTATCTGGAATGCACTTACGTCGTTACCCAGATCACTTAATTTTAGAAAAAAATTACCTGTTTCCTTGTTTAAGAACAATTCGTAATTTTCCTCGTAAAAGATTGTATTATTGACTAATAATATCTTCATTTTATCTATTTATAGCGTTATAGTATGATTCTCTTAATCCTTGATCGTAAAGGATTTCTCTAAATTCTGGATTACCGGGAATGAATACGCTGGTATAGGGATAGTACATGGAAAACTTAGTAGTATTCTGATATATACTTGAAGTTGATTCTAAATAATATCTTATTTTATATCCAAAAGCTAGTAAAACTACCAAAGGAACTGTAAAAATAGAAATCGCCCGAACTTCTCGTTTCTTTATCAGACCTATAATTACATCAGCATAATAAATACTCATAACAGGTAAAAAATAATTAAGAAACCGTCCAAAACCTGAAATCACAACATATATTAGTGCCAACAGAAAGTACAAGAACAAAATATTACTGAACGAATATGTTGTCGCAAATGATAATTTGGGCTTATAGTATACCAGAACTGACGGGCAAATTACAAAAAAGAAGAATTTAAAAATAGTTCCGTTGATATTCATCTTGACATTTGAATAATATTCAAGCTTCACTGCTATACCCTGTCCTAGCAGACCAATTAATCTATCAAATGGTATCATTACATTCAGTATAAAAAAAACTGAGAATATTAGCCCCAAATAATATAAAGCCTTTTTGGTAAATAATATATTTCTAAATAAAGGAAATAAAAGCGTTATAAATGCCGAAGTATGAAATCCACAAGCAATAAATGCCCATATATAATATTTTTTCCATGATTTATTTTCAAATTCAGGATACATTAAAGTGAAAATTGCAATTGCTAAAGATTCCCTAAGTA
>Ga0160467_100560_pt1 | contig 32999 bp, 29 predicted proteins | sample HID1972I_E11MG_FD_108221 | JGI IMG/M metagenome (GOLD analysis project Ga0160467, IMG submission 108221) | Enriched pill bug-associated microbial communities from UW Madison campus, WI, USA - HID1972I_E11 MG | ecosystem: Host-associated > Arthropoda: Insects > Digestive system > Unclassified ... | reverse complement strand
GCCGCGCTGTGCCACAGCACCAATCCCCTGCCGGAGGTGTGTGGCCGCGTATGCCCGCAGGACCGGCTGTGCGAAGGCAGCTGCACGCTGGAAGAGTTCGGTGCGGTGACCATCGGCGCGGTCGAGAAGTACATCGTCGACACCGCCCTGGCGCAGGGCTGGCGCCCGGACCTTACGGCGGTCGAACCCACCGGGCATACCGTCGCCGTGGTCGGCGCAGGCCCGGCCGGGCTGGCCTGTGCCGATCGCCTGGTGCGCGCCGGCATCGTCGCCGTGGTCTACGACCGGTACGAGCAGATCGGTGGCCTGCTGCAGTTCGGCATTCCCAGTTTCAAGCTGGACAAGGAGGTGATCCGCCGCCGCCGCGAGGTGCTCGAAGGCATGGGCGTGCAGTTCCGGCTCGGTGTGGAGATCGGCCGCGATGTCAGCGTGGATGACCTGCTGCAGCGCCACGATGCCGTGTTCCTCGGCACTGGCGCCTATCGCTATACCGACGGAGGATTGGATGGCCAGGACCTCAAGGGTGTCCTGCCGGCCCTGCCCTTCCTGGTGCAGAACGCCCGCATCGTCAGCGGTGACGACCCGCACGGCCGGCCCATCGCCGGCTGGGAGGACCAGATCGCCCTGCCGGATCTCACCGGCAAACGCGTGGTGGTGCTCGGTGGGGGCGACACCGGCATGGACTGCGTACGCAGCGCGGTGCGCCTGGGCGCGGCACGGGTGACCTGCGCCTATCGTCGCGACGAAGCCAACATGCCCGGCAGCGCACGCGAGGTGGCCAACGCACGCGAGGAAGGCGTGCGCTTCCTGTTCAACCGCCAGCCGCTGTCCATCGAGGCCGGCGCCGATGACGAGGTGATCGGGGTGACCGTGGTGGAGACGCGGCTTGGCGAACCGGATGCCAACGGCCGCCAGGCGGCGGTGCCGATCGAAGGCAGCGAGTCGCTGCTGGCGGCCGATGTGGTGATCATCGCCTTCGGCTTCTCGCCGAGTGCACCCGGCTGGTTGTCCGCACATGGCGTGCAGGCACAGGCGAACGGTCGCCTGCAGGTTGGTGGCAAGGGCCGGCTGCCCTACCAGACCGCGCACCCGCGCCTGTTCGCCGGCGGTGATGCGGTACGTGGTGCGGACCTGGTGGTCACCGCGGTGGCCGAAGGCCGTGATGCCGCCGCCAGCATCGTGCGCCTGCTGGCCCACTGAAGTTCACCCAGCCTGCAGGCCCTGCAGATGCTGCAGCACCTCGTGCAGCCGCGCATGCAGGGCCCGCCGACGCTCGCCGTCGATCGGACCCTCTGCTTCACTGAGCTCACGCAGCTCCAGGGCCAATGCATGCAGGCCGACACTGCCGACACCGCCGGCCATGCGATGCAGCCGCTGCGATACGGCATGCGGATCCGTACCAGGTGCGTCCAGCTGCAGGCGCCGCAGGTCGTCCTCCAGGCTCTGGCACAGCGAACGCACCAGCGCGAGTGCCGTCTCTTCACTGCCAAACCGCGCCGCCAGCGTGGCCAGGCAGGGGGTGTCATCACCGAGCTCCGTCGAAGCCGGTGCAGCTACCGGTTGCCGCCCGGCCAGCAGCCCGGGCAGCACGTGCTCGATCGCGTCGTGCAGCGTGCGCCGGCTGATCGGCTTGGCCAGCACGTGGTGGACCTCGGCGCCCTGCATCCCATCCGGGTCGGCGCTCATGCCGATGACCGGGATCGGCGACCTGCCCTGCCATCGTTCTTCCGCGCGGATGCGCGCGACCAGCTCGACGCCGTCCAGGCCGGGCATCCGCTCATCGGTGAACAGCAGCGCATGGCTCCCTTCGCGCCATGCCGCCAGCGCCTGCCCGCCATCACCGACGACGTCCACCTCCAGTCCCATGCCATGCAGCCACCATTGCATCAGCAGTTGCTGGGTCGGATGGTCTTCAGCGACCAGCACGCGTGACGCAGCGCTCCGGCCAGATACGGCAGCCGGGTGCTCCGCGGCGTGCGCAGGCGCCACCGACGACGACAGGTCTGCCTGCACCGGACCAGGCACACGTTGCAGGTCCAGCTCGATCGATACCGTCGTGCCGCATCCCGGCGCGCTGCGCAGGGTGATGCTCCCGCCCATGCGCCTGACCAGTCGCTGGCAGATGCCCAGCCCCAGTCCGGTGCCGCCGTAACGTCGTGGCGTGGTCGCGTCCACCTGGGTGAACGCCTCGAACACGGCCTGCTGGCGCTCCAGCGGAATGCCGACGCCGGTATCGCTCACGTCGATACGCAGGCGCTGCATGTCCTGCGCGTCATCCAGCACCTGCACGGCAATGGCGACGTCACCGCGATCGGTGAACTTGATCGCGTTGCCGACGATGTTGAACAGGATCTGCCGCAGCCGCGTGGCATCGGCCAACAGCCATCCGGCTACCCGTGGATCGGCCTGTTGCCGCAGCTGCAGTCCCTTCGCGCAGGCCACGGGCAACAGCAGCTGTTCCACGCTGGCCAGCACCGCGCGCAGATCGACCGGCGTGACGTCCAGCCCCAGCTCGGCATCGTCCACGCCGGACAATGCGAGCACATCGTCGAGGATCCGCGCGAGCATCGTCGCCGCATCACCCAAGGCGTCCAGGGCGGCACGCTGGTGGATGTCCAGTGGACTCTCGCGCAGGTCTGCCAGCCGCTGCAGCAGCGTATGCATCGGCCTGCCTATGCCGCTGCCCAACGTAGCCAGCAACCGCCCCCGTCCCGCGGCATCCGCTTCGGCCTGGGCATGGGCCGCGGCAATCGCCTCATCGCGTGCGCACCGATCGGATACGTCCATCCAGTAGCCGGTCCAGCGCTGGCCTTTCCCGGCCGGGCCGGTGGGCCAGGCGTGCATGGTGACATGACGGGGTCCCCGCACACCGTGGGCGATGAAGTGGAGCGACACCGGCACCCTGCGGCGCGATGCCCGGCGCATGCCCGCCAGCATCCGCCACCGGTCCTGCGTGGCCATCGCCGTGACGACCCGACCGGGATCGCTGCGCAGTTCACGCGGGGACGCGCTGAACAGCTGCCGCGAATCGCCAGCGACCAGTTCCAGCTCGATGTCGCCCGGACCGTCCCGCCACGCCTGGAAAACCACCACCGGCAGGTTGTCGGACACCTCCTCAAGACGGCGCTGCACGACGTGCCGCCGCCGGCGTTCCCGACTCAGCCGCCGCCGGCCGACCGCATGCAGCAGGCCGATGGCTGCCAGTGCCAGCACCAGGCCTGCGCTCGACAGCAGCGCGGTGGCGATCATCGGGTCCGTCGGCCTGGCTGCACGCAGCGCAGGCAGGACAAGGGCGGTGTCCAGGCCATGACTCATTGACGCTATCAGGGATTAGACACGGTGCCACCAGATTTGCTGCATCCACGCCTGTGTTCGACGTGATTGCCGTCATACACTTCGGAAACACCTCTGTGGAGTCGATCGAATGCGACTTGGCCTGGCCGCCAACCGGCTGCACCATCACGATGGACATGCGGCGCTGTTCCGCTGGCTGGACGCCTGCCGGACCGGACTGCACGATCTACAGCTGCACCTGCATGCAGTGGGCAGGACGTTCGATGCCATCGAGCGTCATGGCCGCCCGGAGGACCTGCAGCGGCTGGTTCGTTATCCCTATGGCCGCGAGGGCGGCCTGATGAAACTGGTTGCCGAGGTGGTGGGCATGGGGGCTGATCGCAGTCTCGATGGTGCCCTTTACCTGATCGATCCGGTGGATCCGTCTTCGATCTTTCCCGAGGCCTTGGCGCTCAAGCGCCAATGCGTCATCCATGGCAAGCCCTTCCTGTCCACGGTGGCCAGCGCGCGCGACTGGGTGGAGATGGAACGCGTGCATGCCGGCTTCGCGGCGGATCCGGGTGCCGCACCGCTGCATGCCTTCGAGCAGCAGACGCTGGCGCTCATCGCCCACGACGCGATGAAACCGGCCATGCTGGCCTTCGCCAGCGAGCATTTCGACGTGCTCTCACGCTTCGCTCAACGCGTGGCCACGGGCACCACAGGCCAGCGCCTGAACGAACTGGCCTGGAGCCGCGGCTGGCCGGCAGGCACGCCGTGGGTGACGCGCTACCAGAGCGGACCAATGGGCGGAGACGCACAGATCGCCGATCAGGTATTGGAAGGACGCTGTCAGCGCGTGGTCTTTTTCGAGGACCCCCACGTGGCGCGCCAGCATGAAGCGGACATCCAGCTGCTGGAGCGCGCGGTAACCACCATGACCGACCATGCCGTATGCATCACCGCGCCACGCGTGGCGGCCCGCTGGGCGCAGGCCGCCGCACAACGCAGTTGACCAGCCATCCCCACAGCCCCCAAAACCCCCGCCGGAGGAAGAGCCCCTTCTGTTGAAGGCGCGGGTAGAGGAGGAATGCGCGGGCAGCTGCTGTGATCCGGCGCGGCCGGATCACAGCAGCTGCCGCAGCATCGCCTTCAGCCGCCGGCCTTCCTGATGGAAATAATCGCGCTCGGCGCGCCAGGCAGGAAAACGCTGCTCCACTTCGTGCCAGAACGCCGGCGAATGATTGGCGTGCAGCAGGTGGCACAGCTCGTGGACCAGCACGTATTCGAATGCCGATGGCCGCCCCAGCACCAGGGCAAGATCAAGCGCCATGCTTCCATCCGGTGCCAGCGAACCCCACTGCGAGGACATCACCTTCAGGCGCACCCGCGCCGGCGCCCGCGGCAGCCCCGGCAGATAACGCGGCAGCCACTGGCCGACATCGGCCCGCGTCTGTGCTTCGTAGAACTCGCGCAGCAGGCGCTTGAGCGTCGCAGGCGTCGCGCGGGCCGGCCAGTGCACGCATGCGCCAGCCTCATCCACCACCAGCTTCGCATAGCGGCCTTCCTGCCAGCGCAGGGGCAGCAGTTCGCCACGCAGCGGCAGCTGTCCCTCCTGCCCCGGCACCAGCAGCGACGGCATCCGGTCGGACCGGTAATGCTGCAGCTGCTGCACCAGCCAACCACGATGCTGTTCGAGGAAGCGCTCGCCGGTGACCAGGCTGGCACGCAATGGCAAGGTCAGGCGCGCACCGCGTTCATCCACGCTGAGCTTGATGCGACGCGCACGCGGATCGCGCACGCGCAGCACTTCGATCTCCGCATCGTCATCCACGCGCAGGCGCACGGTGTCGCGCTGCAAGACAGACGGTTGCGGGGAGGCAAGCAGGCGGCGGAGCGTCAGGGGCATGGGACCAGCATACGCCGTGGGATCCGCCTGGACGTCAGCGAATCCCGCGACTGCCTGTTCAGTCGGCCTTGCTGAGCTTGAACGCCTCTTCCAGCAGCAGGAAGAGGCGGCGGATCTCGGCGCTCTGCAGCGCGAAGCGCGCATCCAGCTCGGCGCGGCGGCCATCGTCGTCGCTGTGTTCCAGCTGGTCCAGCGCGCCATCGAGGAACTTCAGCTTGCGCACGATCAGGTCGTCGCCGATCACGAACGACAGGTTGTCCTCGAACACCAGCGCCAGCCTGGTCACCTGCTTGCCGGCGTCCAGGTGCTTGTCGATCTCGTCGCAGCGCAGTTCCTGGTGCTGGCACTTGACCACCGCGCCGCCTTCCACCGGGTCCTTCATCTCGCATTCTTCGCCCAGCGCCAGGCCGGTCGGCAGTGGTTCTCCGGCGATCCAGCCGGTCAGGATCGAGCGCGGCGCCACTTCGGCATTGAGTGGCATCGCCGGGAAGCTGCCCAGCAGCCCACGGATGTCGGACATGAAGTATTCGGCGGTCTTGCGGCTGGAGCAATCCACCGCCACGTAGCCGTGCGCCAGATCCAGGAAGGCATCGTTGCGCGAGTTCTTCACGAAGGCGCGCGGCAGCAGCTCGTGCAGCAGGTCGTCCTTCATGCGCTTGCGCTCGCGGCCACCCGGACGGCGGCCTTCGTTCGATTCAATCTCTTCCAGCTTGCGCTCGAGCAGGTCGTTGACCACGGCGCCGGGCAGGAGCTTGTCCTCGCCACCAACGGTCAGCCACAGGTGCTCGCCGATACGGTGCGAGAACTGTTCCTTCTCCTCGCGGCCGAACGGCGAAATGAAGCCACGCGAACTCATCTCCAGCGGGCCGACCGGCTTGAGCAGCGCGTTCGGCAGCAGGGTGTCGACTTCGGAGAAATCGGTGGCGGTCGGGAAGCGGAAGAACGTCAGGTTGCGAAAGAACATGGATTTCCAGGGGCAGAAGAGGACGAAGACGCGCCAGCGTGACCGGCAGCCGTCTCATGGGCTGCGCCGGCCGGCGATGCGATGCCGGCCGACGATGGAGGAACGTCGCAGGCCGCGGCAGGATCGCGGGCCAGCGACAGAAAATCGAACAGGCGTGGATCGGCGAGCTGCGAAGGCTCGATGTTGGCCATGGCACGGGCGATCTGGTCGACACGCCCCGGATGCTCGCGATCCCACTGGGCCAGCATCCTTCCCACCTGGGCGCGCTGCAGGTTCGGCTGGCTGCCGCACAGGGTGCAGGGAATGATCGGGAAGCGCCGCGCCTGCGCATAGGCGGCGATGTCGTGTTCGCGCACGTAGGCCAGCGGACGGATCACCACGTGCCGGCCATCATCGCTGCGCAGCTTCGGCGGCATGCCCGACAGCCGGGCGTGGTGGAACAGGTTCATGAACAACGTCGCCACCATGTCGTCGCGATGGTGCCCGAGCGCGATCTTCGTGAAGCCATGGATCCCGGCATGCCGGTACAGGGCGCCACGACGCAGCCGGGAACACAGCGAACACAGCGTGCCCCCCTCGGGAATCACCCGGGTGACCACCGAATAGGTGTCCTGCTCGATGATCTGGTACGGCACATCGAGCGCGGCCAGGTACTCCGGCAGCACATGCGCCGGGAAGCCGGGCTGCTTCTGGTCCAGGTTGACCGCCACCAGTTCGAACGGCACGGGGGCCTTCCTGCGCAGCTGCAGCAGCATGTCCAGCAGGGTATGGCTGTCCTTGCCGCCGGACAGGCAGACCATCACCTTGTCGCCGGCCTCGATCATCCCGTAGTCGGCGATCGCCTGGCCGACCTGGCGGCGCAGGCGCCGGCCCAGCGTGTCCTGCACGCAGGCACCTGCATCAGTCGCATGGGCGACGCGTGGCAGCGGATCGGGCAGGGGAACGGCAGCACTCATCCGTCCATTCTACCGGCTCGATCCCGGCCGCAAGCACCGTCGGCGGGGCGGGTTCTCCCGGCGGTCATCGCGGCTGTGTATGCTCGGGACGTGGACACTTATTCACCCGCCGAGATCGTCGAACACCTGCTGTCGCTGCGGGCGGAGCATCGCGCCCTGGATGAACGCATCACCCGGATGGCCGCCAACGGCGAGGACGACCTGGAGTCCAAGCGCCTGAAGAAACGCCGGCTGCAGCTGAAGGACTGCATCGCGCGGCTGGAGAGCCTGCAGATTCCGGACGAGCCGGCGTAACTACGCCGGTTCCCGGAACAGATTGTGCATCGTGCAGGTCGCTGGCGGGCACCGCGACGCTCCCATGATCGCTGCCGGCCAGTGGCCGGCACTACCCGGGTCAATCCTGTGGCGCGGCCTCTTCCGGCCTGGCCGCTTCCGGGCTCACCCGCTCGATGGTGTGCCGCAGCTCACGGCCGAGGATGAATTTGGCATCCTTGGCCCACGCATCCAGGCGTTCATCGAACATCAGCTTGCTGTTCTCGTCGGGCCATACCAGGCGCAGCTCGCGCAGCTTCTGGATGAAGCCACGGAACAGCGTCCTGTCGAAGAACTCCGGCGCGGCCGGCGCATACAACAGGCTCAGACGCTGCGCGGCCTGCTGGCAGAGGCTTTCCAGTTCCGCCGCGCCCAGCGTGCCGGGACCGTTCTTCACCAGCACGGAAATGGTGATGTAGTAGCGCTCGAAGGCCTGCTGCAGCGAATGCCCGATCGCCCGCAGGCGGAACACTTCGTCGGTCTGCCCGGTGTTGCGCGCCAGCACGCCGCCCTCGTCCTCTCCGACCTGCAGCAGCAGGCCTTCACGGATGAACAGGTCGATGGTCTGTTCGATGCGCTGCGCGAATTCGTCTTCGGTCCACGGCAGGAACAGCTCGGCCTGCAGGAACGGATACACGATGCGCCCCAGCCGCACCAGGCCGGCACGGCCCATGCGACGGTTGTTCTGGAAGCAGCACGCCACCCACGACGATGCGGTGAACAGATGCAGGACGTTGTTGCGGAAGTAACTCAGCAGCACGGCGGTGTCGCCGCTGACACTGAGCACGTCGCCGAGCGGATGCTTCACGCGCGTGAGTACGTTGATGTCTTCGGCGTGGGCGATGATGCGCTCGGGCGAATGCGGGGTCACCGTCACCCGTCCGGAATACGGCATTTCCTCCAGCAGCGTCTTGCACAGCTGGATCTGCGCGATCAGGTCGGCCTCGCCCATGGCGTGCTTCGGCGTGGACAGCAGCGCCAGCGCGATCAGGTTGATCGGATTGACGTCGGCAGCGGCATTGATGCGTACCTGGATGGAATCAGCCAGCGTATCCACCGTGGTCGACAGCCAGGCCGGCTTCTCGTCCTCGGCCACCGCCTGGCCATCCCACTCCGGCGCCTTCTCGGCCAGCACGTCGTTCAGCGCGATGGGTTCGCCGAAGTTCACCACCACCTGGCCGTAGTTCTGCTTGAGCACCTTGGGGATGCCCCACAACAGCGACCAGATCGATTCCTTTTCCTTCGGCCGGCCGGACAGTTCGTCCAGGTAGCTGCCGCCTTCCATCAGCTTTTCATAGCCGATGTAGACCGGCTGGATCAGGACCGGCTTGCGCGGCTGGCGCAGGAACGCGCGCAGCGTCATCGAGATCATGCCGCCCTTGGGCTGCAGCAGGCGCCCGGTACGCGAACGCCCGCCTTCGACGAAGTATTCGATCGAGTAGCCGCCGGCGACCAGCTGCGCCACGTACTCGCTGAGCACCGCCGAATACAGCGCGTTGCCACGGATGGAACGGCGGATGAAGAAGGCACCGCCCTTGCGCAGCAGCGTGCCGACGACCGGCAGGTTGAGGTTGATGCCGGCCACGATGTGCGGCGGCACGATGCCGCGGTCGTACAACAGGTAGGACAGCAGCAGGTAGTCCATGTGGCTGCGGTGGCTGGGCACGTAGACCACTTCATGGCCCGGCGCGGCGGCCTTGAACTTGTCCAGGTGATGGACCAGCACGCCGGCGTAGATCCGGTTCCACACATGGCTCAGCATGAAGCTGGCCGAGCGCACCACGGGACTGGAGTAATCGGCGGCCACTTCCCAGGCGTAGGCGTGTGCCTTGCGCCAGGCGTCGGCCGGCTTGCTGTTGTCGCGACGCGCCTGCGCGGCGATCGCCTCGCGCACGGTGTCAGCAGCCAGGACCTTGTCCACCAGCAGGCGGCGGGTGGACAGGTCCGGACCGATCACCGCCTCGCGGATACGCCGGAAATGCGTGCGCAGCACGCGCTGCAGCTTGCGCACGGTGCGCTCGGGGTCCAGGCCTTCATCGACCGTCGAACGCAGCGAGATCGGCGGTGCGAACCGGACGATGGTGCTGCGCCCGTTCAGCAGCACCGCCAGCAGGCGCCGGAAACGTCCCACCAGCGCCCAGTTCTCGGAGAAGAGCACGGCGAACCAGCCGCTCTGCTTGTCCGGCGCACGGCCGACGAAGATCGATACCGGTACAAGGTGCACGTCCAGGTCGCCACGCGCACGGTGCGCCTGAAGGACCTTGGCCAGTGAATCCGAATGGGTCCGGGCACCACGCTGTTCAGGAATGATCGAGTTGCTGGAACTGCGCCGCGACAGCGCCACGTAGGCGCGGCGACGGCCGGTGGGATCGCCGGGCAGCGGAACCAGCGGCGAAGGCAGGCCGGCTTCGCGGCAGGCCTTGTCCAGGATCAGCGCGTTGGACAGTCCGTAGTCTTCCAGCACGTAGATGACCGGCCGGCCATCGTTGTAACGGCCCGGATCCTCCGGCTCGATGTCCAGCGACAGCCACGGTTCGGCCAGGCGGCCCAGCAGGCGCGCCCACCACGGCCGGCGGCCGGCCGCGACGCGCGCGGCGGCAACCGGCGCCGGCAGGGGGCCGTCGAGGGGTTTCGGGGACTCCATCGCCGCATCGGCGGGAGTCTGCTCGGATTGTTCGCCGGGAAACGGCAGCGGATTCTGTTTCGGCATCGGCGCCATTATGGCTTAGCCGGGGGGTCCGCAGCTTCCCCGGTGCCCGCAGGCAGGCCGGGGACGGCCGCCGACGCGGCTTCGGCAGCCTGCGCGCCACGCAGCAATGCGTCGGTATCGGCCAGCGTGCGGGTGAGATACCAGTGCCCTTCGCGACGCGTCAGCGGAATCTGCAGCATGATGGTCTTTCCAGCCAGCGGATACTGCAGGCCCACCAGGGCGTTGTCGCCCTGCAGCGACAGCACTTCGCCGGCAACCCCGCGTAACGAGGCGTCCAGATCCAGTCCATAGCTGGCCAGCACCGTCTTCAGGGTGCCGATGAAGGGCCCCAGCTGGCCCAGGCTGGACACCATGCCGGCCTGCTGCAACCCGGCATCGTCGGTGATTGCCGCTGTCCGGGCGGCCTGGATCAGCGCAGCGATGCTGGCGCGCGCCCGCGCACGATCGCTCAGCGGCGCGCCGCCGGCCCACGCCGCCAGCGTTTCCACCACCTGGATGTAATGCGCCTGCTGGCTGGGCGTGTAGATCGCCTGGTGCCGCAGGTACTGCACGCCGAACAGTCCCATCGACTGTGCCGCCTGGCGTACCGCAGCGGCCTGGCCGGCCAGCTGGCGATCGAAGCTGCGCTGCAGCTGACCGCTGGCGTCGTCCGCCGACAATGCCTGCAGCATGGGCAGCAACTGGTCATGCAGGGGCAGCTCGGTCAGCGGCCAGCGGCTGTGCCCCTGCGCCCAGGCCTGTTCCAGCCGGGTGAACTGGTCCGGCGGTACCGACAGCCGGGCGTATGCGACCAGATCGTTGTCGGCGATCGCCCGTGCCATCGCCTGCACTGCGGCCACCGGCTCGGCGGCGGGAACGGCAGGATCAGGAGCATCCTTGCGGCAGGCCGCCAGCGACAGCAGCGCCAACGTACCGAAGGCCCATGCGTGGCGCAGCGCGCGCCGGTTCATTGTCGACATCGTGGTTCGGACTCCCCAGACCGGCCTGCATCTTGACGGGTCCGATGTGGCAGCAGCAAGGCAGAGGTGTCCGTACTCCCTGTGATTCTTCCAAGCCATTGAATCACAAGGGCGGACGGAAAGCGCGTCGGCGGCGCTGGGCGGGTCCGGCAAGTTCCGATGCCGCTGTAGGACACAGGCTGCCGCGGTGCTCCGTGCGTAACCAGTCACAACGCCGGCTGCCGATCCCGGCTGGGATGAAGGGGTCGACGCTGTGTCGGCATCGCGGAGATCGACCATGCGCACCATCATTCCCTTGGCGACCAGCGTGTTCCTGGCCCTGCTCGCCGGCCCTGCGGCCAGTGCGGACGCCCCCATGAAACCGCCGACGGTCAGGCCGTTGATCGTCGGCGGCACGGATGTGCCTGATGGCACCTATCCCTTTCTGGTCAGTGTCCAGCGGCTGTCCCGGGGTAACACGCCCCTTCAGCGCCATTGGTGCGGAGGCACGCTGATCGCGTCCGCGTGGGTTCTCACCGCCGCCCACTGCGTCAGCAACGACCCGGGCGCCTATGCCGTCCGGGTGGGGCAGACACAACTGGATGACGGCTCGGGAACAACCATCGGCGTAGCTCAGGTCCATATCCATCCGCGCTACGCATCATCCCGGAAGGCGGATGTGGCCCTGCTGCGGCTGGCGGCACCGGTCACCGGCATCGAGCCGATCCGGCTGCTGGGAGCCGAAGGCAGCGGACATGAGCAGCGGGGCCGGCTGCTGGATGTCGCTGGTTGGGGGGCACTGAGCGAGGGCGGCGGTGGCCCGTCCCGCATGCAGGAAGTCAGCGTGCCGTTCATACCCGTCACGGAGTGCCAGCGGCAGTACGCCGGGCGCGCGCACGTGGACGGCCAGCTGGAGATGTGCGCCAGCCGCGCCGGCAAGGATTCCTGCCAGGGCGATTCGGGCGGCCCCTTGTTCGTCAAGGCCGCCGACCGCGGCTGGATCCAGCTGGGCGTGGTGAGCTGGGGCCTGGGTTGTGCTCGCGATGGGTCACCAGGCGTCTATGCACGGCTCGCCTCGGCGGAGATCGACACCTTCATCCAGCGCATCGTGGGCAACCACTAGGCGGTGTACGGGCAGAGCGCGGACGTGAGCCGCGTTCTGCCGCGCGTTTTTCAGCTACCCCGTGCGTCCAGGATTTCGGCCTGGATCGCCCGCGCAGCGGCGACCGGATCGGCCGCCAGGCGGATCGGGCGGCCGACCACGATGGCATCGGCACCATCGGCGAAAGCCTGCGCCACGCCCACGGTGCGTTTCTGGTCGTCGCCTGCCGGTCCACCGGGACGGATGCCCGGGCAGACGATGGAAAAACCGGTGCCCGTCGCCGCACGGATCGGCGCCGCCTCCTGGCCCGAGGCGATGACGCCATCGATGCCGGCAGCCTGGGCAGCCCGCGCACGTTCCACCACCACGTCGACCGGCTCGCGATCGATTCCCATCCGCGCCAGGTCCTCGCGTCCCATCGAGGTCAGCACCGTCACCGCCAGCAGGCGCATGTCCGCACCGGCCACGGCTGCACAGGCTTCCATCATCTCCGGGTGCCAGCCGTGGATGGTGCAGTAGCTCACCGGCCACTGCGAAAGACGCCTAACCACCGCTGCGGCGGTGGCCGGGATGTCGAAGAACTTCAGGTCCACGAACACCCGCTTGTCGCGTCGCGCCAGTTCGTCCAGCACCTGGAAGTACTCGCCCGACGCCAGCAGTTCCATGCCGATCTTGTAGAACGACACGCTGTCGCCCAGGCGATCGACCCAGTCCAGCGCCTGCGCGCGATCGGGCACATCCAGCGCGAAGATCAGGCGCTCCTCATCGCGCAATGGCAGCGGATCGCGGCTCACGGCGCGTAATCCAGCGCATCCCGCTTGGCATCGTGGCGGGCCTGGCGCGACTGGCTGTAATCATTGTTGAACTGGGCCGGCTCCCAACCACCATAGGTCGGGTTGGGCAGCATCCACCAGCGTTCACCGAACCAGTCGTGGTACTGCTCCAGCAGCGCCGCGCGGCCCTCCCGGGTATTGGCGGTGACTTCGACGAAATCACCCATCTGGTCGCCGAACTGCATCAGCACCCGGTACTTCTGCCCGGCCAGGCGGCGACGGCAGTTCTTTTCGCTGCCGGCCTGTTCACAGCCCGGCACCACCGTACCCAGGCCGAGGAACACGCTGTCATCGGCCACCGGCAGGCCCACCGCGCGCAGGTTGGCCAGCGTGGCCTCCTTCAGGTGGACCGCGCGGTTGGAGATGTAGAGCAGGGTCACGCCCTTCTCGTTGGCGGCGCGGGCGAAATCGACCACGCCCGGCACCGGCCGCGCCTTCTTCTCGGCGACCCACTGGTCCCACGACATCTCGTCATACTCCTTGCCATCGCGCACCAGGCGCGCCTGGTAAGGCGAGTTGTCGAGCACGGTCTCATCCAGGTCCAGCACCACGGCCGGCTTCAGCCCCGTGGCATCGTTTCCACGCTCTTCCGGCACCAGCGCATCCCAGTTCGACGCCTTCAGGGCACTGTCCAGCTTGTCCGCAGCCGCACGATACGTCTGCTCCGCGCTGGCCTTGTATTCCTCGGCGCGCTGCACCCACAGCACCGCGTTCAGGTTGTCGTCTCCACTGGCTGCGGCAACGGCTTCCGGTGTCGCGGCGCTGGCGGGCGCAGCGGCCTCGGCGGGCGTTTCCACGCGCTTGCAGGCAGACAGGCCGATCAATGCCACGGCGAGCAGGGAGATCGGCAGGGGGGCGATACGACGACGCATGGGCTTCACCTTGTACAGAACCGCGCCATTCTAGCGACAAACCTGCCAGGGACAGCCGCTATGCTTGCAGGCTGCCCGCCTTTCCCGTCTGGAGCCCACCATGACCGATGCCGCCGATGCCCCTGCCCGCCCCCTGCTGGATGCAACGCAGGCACGCCTGCTGGGGTGCCTGGTGGAAAAGGAAGCGACCACGCCGGACACCTATCCGCTGACCGTCAACGCAGCGCAGTCGGCCGCCAACCAGAAGACCGCGCGCGACCCCCTGATGAACCTCGCCGCCGGCGATGTCCAGCACGCGCTGCGCCATCTGGAAACGCTGGGCCTGGCCCGCCAGCACTTTTCCTCGCGCGCGGACCGCTATGAGCACCGCCTGCAGTCCGCGCTGGACCTGACCCGGCAACAGACCGTGCTGCTGGCGTTGCTGCTGCTGCGCGGGCCGCAGACCCTGGGCGAACTGCTGGGCCGCAGCGAACGCCTGCATCGTTTCGCCGACGCCGATGAAGCACGGCATGCCATCGAGCGCCTGCATCAGCGCGAACTGGTGGTGACGCTGCCGCGTGCCAGCGGCCAGCGCGAAGACCGCTACATGCACCTGCTGTGCGGTGAAGTGGACGGTGAGGCACTGGCAGCAGCGTTCGCAACGGCAACGTCGGCCACCGCAGCCGGTGCTGCGGACGCCGGCCTGGCCGAGCGCGTGGCGCAGCTGGAAGCGGCCGTTGCCGGGCTGCAGGCCGAGCTGGCGGCGTTACGCGGCGCCTGACGCCGGCCATTGGCCTCAGCCTGCTTCCGGCGTGGCGAACAGGCTCACCCATGCTTCGCTGCCGGGCAGCTGGATCAGTCCACGCGGCTGCATGCCCAGACCACGCAGGATCGCGGCGGACGCGCCGTTGTCCGCATCGGTGATGCCATAGAGATCGTGCAGGCCCAGCCCATCGCGGGCATGATCGAACACCGCGCGCGCCGCCTCGCGGCCGTAGCCCTGCCCGGCATGCGCCGACAGCAGCGCGTAGCCGATGTCCGGTCCCGGCAGTCCGTCGCGGCGCACCAGCCCGGCATTGCCCAGCCACGCGCCGTCGCTCCTGCGTTCCACCGCGTACATGCCGTAACCGTGCAGGGCATAGCTGGGCAATACGCGCAGGGCGATGTACTCGCGCGCCTGTGCCGCGTCGCGCACGCCGCGGTCGCCGATGAAGCGCAGGAAGCCGGGATCGTTGAGCAGCGCGAGCATGCACGCGGCGTCCGCATCCGCATCGATGGGGCGCAGCCGCAGGCGTTCGCTTTCAATCCGATGCACGTGCGTCACTCCCGGGAAACCCGCCTGATTGTGCATCGTGGCACGGGTGCGTGTCCGGCTCCCCTCAATCGAACAATGCCTGGATGGCCGCCAGTCCTGCGGTGGCCCGCTCCTTCTTGCGCGCGGCATCGGCGACCGGATCGGCGCCGTCGCGCTGGATCTCTTCGGCGGGAATCTCTTCGAAGAACCGGCTGGGCTTGAGCCGGATGTGCTCGCCGAATTTCCGCGTCAGCTTGCTGTAGCTCATCCACAGCTGCACCTTGGCGCGGGTGATGCCCACGTACAGCAGGCGGCGTTCTTCCTGCAGGTTGCCTTCGTCCAGGCTGACCTGGTGCGGCAGCACGCCATCCTCGCAACCGACGATGAACACATACGGGAATTCCAGTCCCTTGGACGCATGCAGGGTCATCATGCGCACCTGGTTGCCACCGTCATCCTTGTCGTTGCGCGACAGCAGCGCCAGCTGGCCGGCCAGGTCGGCGGCCGTGGCACCGCGTGGGCCGCCTTCGAACCACTGCGCCAGCTCTTCGATGTTGTTGGCACGCCGCTGGTAGGCGGCCTCTTCCCTGGCCTGCTGGCGCAGTTCGCTGAGCAGCCCGGATTCCTTCGCCACCCGGCGGATCATGTCGCCTGAAGAAATCTCGCGGGTCTGCGCGCGCAGGTCGCGCAGGATGTCGGTGAAGCGCGCCAGGCTGTTGGCCGCGCGCGGCGGCAGTTGCTGCAGGGCGCCGATCGCCTCGGCCGCCTGCGCCATCGGCATGCCTTTGGCCGAAGCCAGTTCGGCCAGCTTCGCCAGCGTGCCGGCACCGACGTCGCGCCGGGGCGCCTGCACCGCGCGCATGAACGCCGTATCGTCGTCCGGGTTCACCAGCAGGCGCAGCCAGGCCAGGGTGTCCTTCACTTCCTGGCGCTCCAGGAAAACGGTGCCACCGGACAGGTGGTACGGCACCTGCGCCAGCTGCAGCGCCTTCTCCAGCGGACGCGACTGGAAATTGCCGCGGAACAGGATGCAGAAATCGCCCCACGGCACCCTGCGCGACTGCGCGATGAAGGCGATCTCGGCGGCGACCTTCTCTGCCTCGTGTTCGCTGTTGCGGCACTCCCACACGCGGATGCGCTCGCCATCGGCCTGGTCGCTCCACAACTTCTTCAGGTGCTCGTGCGGGTTGTTGGCGATCAGCGCATTGGCCGCGCGCAGCACCCGGTTGGAACACCGGTAATTCTGTTCCAGCTTGATGATCTGCAACGCAGGATAGTCGCGCGCCATCTGCTGCAGGTTTTCCGGATTGGCGCCGCGCCATGCATAGATGGACTGGTCGTCGTCGCCTACGCAGGTGAAGTTCCCGCGCTCGCCGGCCAGCTGCCTGAGCAGCCGGTACTGGGCGTCGTTGGTATCCTGGCACTCATCCACCAGCAGGTAGCCGATGCGCTCGCGCCAGGCCACGGCGATATCCGGGTTTTCTTCCAGTACCTGTACCGGCAGCCGGATCAGGTCGTCGAAATCCACGGCATTGAAGGCGGTCAGGCGCAGCTGGTAGCGTTCGTAGACACCGGCGGCTTCCTTCTCGCGGTTGCTCCGCGCAGCGCGCATGGCCTGCTCCGGCGACAGGCCGGCGTTCTTCGCACGCGAAATCAGGTTCCTGACATCGTCGATGTCATCCGGCCGGGCACCCTGCATCAGGTCCTTGATCTGCGCGTTGCTGTCGTCGGAATCGAAGATGGAGAAGGCGCGCTTCAGTCCCACCGCAGCGTGTTCGATCTGCAGGAATTTCAGCCCGAGCGCGTGGAAGGTGCAGATGGTGACATCCTCGGCATCCTGGTCGCGCAGCCGCCGCGCCACGCGCTCGCGCATCTCCTTGGCCGACTTGTTGGTGAAGGTGATCGCCGCGATACGGCGCGCGGGATAGCGCCCGCAGCCGATCAGATGGGCGATCTTCTCCACGATCACCCGCGTCTTGCCACTGCCGGCGCCGGCCAGCACCAGCAGGGGGCCTTCGACGTGCAGCACTGCAGCGCGTTGGGGGGGGTTGAGACCATGCATGAGCGGGCGATTGTAACGGCCGCTCCCGGCCCGTGACAGGGCATGGGTGCCGGTTGTACCGGAATGATGGCATCCTCCCCGGAGAACACAGGAGGTGACCCGATGAACCTGCCGATACCGCGCTTTGCCGTCCTGCTGGCCCTGGTGCTGGCGGCTGTCACGCCGTCGATGGCCGAAGATGCCCCTCTATCGTTGCAGGAACACGCGGTGGTCAGTTCGCCCGCCTACCTCAAGGCGCACCCTGACCTGCGCTACCGCCAGCTCGGCCTGGAAGCGGTGGAGCGCAACCGCCCGGAGGATGCCCGCCGGTATTTCCAGCTCGGCGCCCGATACGCCGACAAGCTGTCGCAGGCGCTGATGGCCGAGCTGCTGTGGAACGGCAGGGGCGGACCGGCCGATCGCGCGCAGGGCTATGCATGGATGGACCTGGCCGCCGAACGCGGTACGCACTGGCTTCTGGTGCGTCGCGAACAATACTGGGCGGCACTGGACGAAGAGGAACGCGGGCGCGCGGTCCGTGAAGGCAGGACGATCTACGCCGAGTATGGCGACCCGGTGGCCAAGCCCCGCCAGGACCGGGAGATGCGTCGCAACAAGGGCGAGATGACCGGCAGCCGCACCGGCGCGCTGGGCGCGATGACCGCCATGCAGGTGCGCTTCAACGGCCAGATGGTGAAGGTCGTGCCGGAGGTCTATTACGCCGAGCGTCTCTGGGAGCCCGATGCCTACTGGAAATGGCAGGACGAACAGCTGCAGGCCGGCGACCGCAGCGCCGTCGATGTCGGCTCGCCCAAGCCGCTGCGCGGCGACTGAGGCGGCTTCGAACCGCTAGAATCCGTCGATGGCCAAGCTCTATTTTTACTACTCGGCGATGAATGCCGGGAAGACCACCACCCTCCTGCAAAGCGCCCACAACTATCGTGAGCGCGGCATGCGCGTGGCCATCCTCACGCCCCGGCTGGACAACCGCGCCGGTAGCGGCGTGGTGGCGTCGCGGATCGGGCTCAAGGCCGACGGCATGGCCTTCGAACGCGACAGCGACCTGCAGCGGCTGGTGGCGGGAGACATTGCCGCGCACGGCCCACTGGGCTGCGTGCTGGTGGACGAAGCGCAGTTCCTCAGCCGCGCCCAGGTCTGGCAGCTCAGCGAAGTGGTGGACCAGCTGCGCATCCCGGTGCTGTGCTACGGGCTGCGCACGGACTTCCGCGGCGAACTGTTCGAGGGCAGCCAGTACCTGCTGGCGTGGGCCGACGAGATGCAGGAGATCAAGACCATCTGCCACAGCGGCAAGAAGGCCACGATGACCGTGCGTGTGGATGAGCAGGGCCATGCCGTGCAGGATGGTCCGCAGGTGGAGATCGGCGGCAACGAGCGTTACGTATCGGTGAGTCGCGCCGAGTTCAAGAAGATCACCCGCGGCGAAGGCCGCATCGAGCCGCTGCAGTCCAACCTGCCGCTGTGACCCCACGCGGCCGGTAGCCCGGCACGCCTTGCGCGGCGTGCAATGATCCGGGCTGGCGCCGCCGCAGGCCTCAGTACAACGTGCGTTCCGGTGCGCCGGCCGGTGGCGGGCTGTACTGGTACAGCCAGGTTTCGGTGAGCGTCCTGCCGCCGCTGCGCAGGAACAGGCGGATGTCGATCTGCTGGGTGCCCTCGTCCGGAGGGACCAGGTCGAACATCGCGCGATAGCCGTCGATCTCGCGCAACGGTCGCGCCGACACGATCTCCACCCGGCCACGGCTGGTTTCCACCACCGCCTCCACCTCGCCCTTGTCGATCAGCCCGGCCAGTTCGCCGCCGGCGAAATCCACCGCGAAGCGCCAGGAGAAGTAGCTGCGTTTCCTGCCGATGACGCCGCCCAGGCCAGTCCGGCTGGCTACGCAATGCGCCAGCGGTGGGCGCGCCGGCGGTTCGGCCCCCCAATACAGGCGATAGCCGATCAGCAGTTCCTGGCCCGGCTGCGGCTTCTGCGCCGGGTTCCAGAATGCGACGATGTTGTCGAAGGTTTCATCCACGGTGGGAATCTCCACCAGCTGCACCGAACCTTCCCCCCAGTCGCCCTTGGGCTCCACCCACAGGCAGGGACGCTTCTCGTAGAACACGCCGTCGTCCTGGTAATGATCGAAATCGCGGTCGCGCTGCAGCAGGCCGAATCCACGTGGACCCCGGTCCTCGAACATGTTGAATCGCAGCTCGCGCGGATTGCACAGCGGCCGCCAGATCCACTCGCCGCCTCCGGTCCACATCGACAGGCCGTCGGTATCGTGGATCTCCGGGCGCCAGTCCCAGCCCATGCGGCGATCGTTCTCGCCCACCTGGTACATGCTGGTGCATGGCGCGATGCCCAGCCGCTCGATGGCCTTGCGCGGATACAGGGCGCTGTCGATGTCCATCAGCAGCACATCGCCATTGGTGATCGCAAAGCGCCATGCACCGGCCACGCTGGGCGAATCCAGCAGCGCATACACGATGAGCGTGTCCGAGTCCGCTGCCGGCTGTTCCAGGTAATAGGCGATGAAATCCGGGAATTCCTCCGGCCGCCCCAGCCCGGTATCGATCGCCAGCCCGCGCGCGGACTGGCCGTACTGGCCTTCCTTGCCAACGGCACGGAAGTAACTCGCGCCCAGGAACGCGGCGAAATCACGGTCGGTGTCTTCGCGCGTGTTGAGCCGGAAACCGGCGAATCCCAGGTCCGCCGGCAGCTGGCCATCCTTGATGCCGCTCTTTCCATAATCGAACGCCGCGCCATCGTAGGCCAGCTCCTGTGCCTTTCCGTCCACCACGTCGAACATCCGTACCGGCGAATGGAAGTACAGGCCCAGGTGGAAGAACTTCGCCTGGAACTTTCCCGGCTGGTCCGCCCACAACGCGTGGTCCTGGCGGTAGCCGATGGACTGGTACTGGTCCCAGTCCAGCGCCTCCACCGGTCCGGGCAGGGTGCGCTTGTGGGTCTGGTAGGGAGCGGCCGCCAACGCACGCGCCTGGCCCTTCAACGTGGCGAAATCGAACGGCTGCGGCTGCCCCAGCCGGCGCAGGCCAAGCTGCCTTCCCTTGCCCGCCGCGGCAGACAGTGCCGGCAGGCCGAGGGCCGCCAGGGCCAGGGAGGCATTGCGGAGGAAGTCGCGTCGTTGCATTCGAAGCCGCCGGTGCGTGGGAGGCGCCCATTATGCGAACACTTTCGTTAACAGGCAGCAGCGGCCTGCAGGCATCGGTCAGCGCTGGCAGTGGCCACACCATACGCTGGCACGCTGGCCGATCATCGCGTGCCGCAGCAGCCGGCCGCAGGCGACGCACGCCTGCCCGTCCCGGCCATACACCGACAGTTCCTGTTCGAAGTAGCCCGGTGCGCCATCGGGACTGATGAAATCGCGCAGCGTGGTGCCACCGCGTGCGATGGCATGGCCGAGGATGTCCTTGATCGCCGTGGCCAGCCGCCGGTAGCGCTCGCGCGATACCCTGCCCGCTTCGCGCAGTGGGCTGATGCCGGCCCGGAACAGGCTTTCGGCCGCGTAGATGTTGCCCACGCCCACGACCACGGCCTGGTCCATCAGGAAGGCCTTGACCGGTGCGCGGCGACCCCGGCTGCGCTCGAACAGGTGGTCGCCGTCGAAGGCGTCATCCAGGGGCTCCGGTCCCAGTCCCTGCAGCAACGGGTGAACCTCCCCGGCCGCCTGCCACAGCAGGCTGCCGAAGCGGCGCGGATCGTTGAACCGCAACAGCTGTCCCGTGTCCAGGCTGATGTCCACGTGGTCGTGGCTGCGCAGCGGTGTGTCGCCGGGCAGCACGCGCAGGCTGCCGGACATGCCCAGGTGCAGGACAGCGCTGCCGATGGCGGTATCCAGCAACAGGTATTTGGCACGCCGGCGCACCTCGTCGATGCGCTGGCCCGGCAGCAGCGCGGCCACCTCGGGCGGAATCGGCCAGCGCAGGTCGGCGCGGCGCAGGATCACACCATGGATGGTCCTTCCCAGCAGATGGGGAGCCAGGCCGCGGCGGGTGGTTTCGACTTCAGGAAGCTCGGGCATGGGGCGGATTCTACGCCGCCGTGGGCCAGCCGCTCAGCGCGGCGGCGCCGCCAGTTCGCGCGCATCAAGGTAACCATCACCATTGGCATCCTGGCGATGGAAGCGCTGCATCAGCGTCTGCCGCTGCTGTTCGCGCGTGATCGGTCGTCCCTTGCCACCGGGCAGTTCATGCGGGGCGAGCGTGCCGTCGGCATCCAGGTCCATGCGATCGAAGGCGTACAGCATCCACTGCACGTACTCCTGTTCGCTGACCCGGCCGTCGCCATCCACATCCATCCGTTGCAGGTAACCGGCGGTGTCGGTGACCTGCGCGCAGCCTGTCGCTGCCACCCACAGCCCGGCGACCAGCACCAGCGCGCGCGCCCATCGGACGCTGGCATCGCGCCCGACGCCGGGCAACCGCAGGCAAGTATGCGCATCGGGCAAGATGGACTCCTGGCCGGCGGCCGGTGGATGGGACGTGGCAGACATCATGCCGCCTGCCATAGCAAACTGCACCTTCGGCCGCCGCCGTTCCTTCCCCTTCCTGTCACTGGAACCGTCCGTTGTCCTGCCTGGATCCCACCGCCCCCGCATCGCCCGCCGCCCTGCCCACAGACGCCGTGCCACTGATCGAACTGGACCGTGCCACGGTGGTGCGCGGGCAGGTGAAGGTGCTGCACGGCCTCAGCCTGCGCATCGCCCAGGGCCAGCACACCGCGCTGCTGGGGCCGAACGGCTGCGGCAAATCCACCTTCATCAAGCTGATCACCCGCGAGCTGTACCCGCTGGCACAGGCCGACGGCGGCATTGCCGTGAAGGTGCTGGGCCAGCAGCGCTGGCAGGTGGACAGGCTGCGTGCGCAGCTGGGCATCGTCACCGGCGACCTGAGCAGCAACCTGGCCGACATGCCCGGCCTGACCGCGGAACAGGCGGTGCTGGGCGGCTTCTTCGCCAGTTACGTGGTGCCGTCCTTCCGTGAGATCACCACGGACATGCGCGAACGGGCGGCGCAGGCGCTGGCCATGACCGGAGCGCTGGCCCTGCGTGGGCGCGTCTATGCCGAACTGTCGGCGGGGGAAGCCCGTCGCGTGCTGATCGCGCGCGCGCTGGTCAACCGTCCACAGGCACTGCTGCTGGACGAACCCTCCACGGGCCTGGATCTGGTGGCGCGCCAGCAGCTGATCGACACCATGCAGGCGCTGGCCCGGCAGGGCATCACCCTGGTGCTGGTCACCCACCACATCGAAGAGATCATCCCCGAGATCGAACGCGTGGTACTGCTCCGCGATGGCCGGATACTGGCCGATGGAACGCGTTCGGACCTGCTGCAGGATGCACCGCTGTCGGCGGCGTTCGGCGGCACGATACGGGTCGTTGGACAGGCCGGCCGGCTGACCGCCATCGCGGGCTAGGAGCTCCGTGCCGGATCTGGCGGCATGACCGCCAGCACCTGCGCCGCGCGCGCCCGCCTGCGATCATGGCCGCCCGTTTCCGCCACGAGCCCGTCCATGTCCCAGGCCCAGCCCCTTTCCCGCGCCCTGCTGGGCGCCTCCCTGTCATTGGCACTGGTGGCCTGCACCGCTCCGACCACCAGGCCCGCCGTCGTGGAAACCAGCATCACCGCGCGCACCGTCGGTTACCTGGACAACACCGCCGTACCGGCCAGCCTCGACCTCGTTCCTGCCCCGCCGGTGGCGGGTTCGGCAGGCTTCGCGCTGGACGAGCAGGTCAGCCGCGAAGCGCGCGCGCTGCGCGGCACGCCGCGTTTCGCTCAGGCCACGCGCGATGCGGAGCTGGGATTCCCGGAAGGCGCCAGCCAGTTCTCCTGCGCGATCGACCTGGACGTGGATGCGCAGCGCACCCCCGCCCTGTACCGCCTGCTGGAACGCAGCCGCATCGATGCCAGCGCCGCCACCCGTGCGGCGAAGAAGCATCACCAGCGCGCACGGCCGTTCATGGTCAACGGCGAACCGACCTGCACGCCGGATGACGAGGCAGGGCTGCGCGGCAATGGGTCGTATCCTTCCGGACACACCTCCATCGGCTGGGCCTGGGCGTTGATCCTGTCGGAGATCGTGCCCGAGCGCGCCGATGCGGTCATCGCGCGCGGCCGCAACTACGGCGAGAGCCGCCTGGTCTGCAACGTGCACTGGCAGAGCGACATCCTGGAAGGCCGCTTCATGGGTGCGGCGGCCGTGGCGCGCCTGCACGGCAATGCCGCATTCAACAGCGACCTGCTGGCGGCCCGCAGCGAGATCGAGGCCGCCCGCAAGGCCGGCAGGCATTCCAGCCGCGATTGCGCGACCGAAGAAGCGGTATTGAAGATCCGCCCCGACAGCGCGTTGTAAAGGGGGGATGGGTGCCGGCCAGCGGCCGGCACCTGCGCTGCGCCGGCAGCCTAGAACTTCGCGGTGAACTCCACGCCATACGTGCGCGGCTCGTTGAGGAAGCCGGTCAGGTTGTTGAAGTCGATCGCGCCGACCACGCGGGTCTGGTTGGTCAGGTTGCGACCGAACACCGCCACGTCGTACTGGCCGTAATCCCAGTTGTAGCCCAGGCGCAGGCCACCTTCCAGGGAGCTGCGGCTGCGGAACTCCGGCGATTCGTACAGGAAGAAGTTCACCGCACTCTTGTACGCCCAGTCGGTGTACACGTAGATCTCGCTGGCATCATTCACCGGGAATCCGGCGCGCAGGGTCAGGTTGTGGATCCACTTCGGTGCCTGCGGCAGCGCATTGCCGTTGACCAGCGCATAGGTGGCTCCGTCGATGACCGTGGTCGGATCGGTGATGGTGCAACCGCCACCACAGATCGCCACCGCAAGGCCGCTGTCCTTGATCTCGGTGTCGTTGTAGCTGCTGCCCAAGGTCAGCAGCACGGTATCGGTCAGGTAGGCTTCGAAGTCCAGTTCGGCACCCTGGCCGATGGTCTTGTCTGCATTGAGCAGTGTGGCGGTGTTGTTGCTGCCACCCACCGCGATCAGCTGCTGGCCGTCCACGTTGTAGCGGAACACGTTGAAGCCCAGGCGGGCGCGGCGATCGAACAGGTCGGCCTTGATGCCCGCCTCATACGAGATCACCTTTTCCGAATCGGCCTGGGTGACGCCACCGAATGCCAGCCGGCCCTGGATGGATGGCGCGCGGAAACCCTTGGCCACGCGCGCGTAGGCGTTGACGTTTTCGGTGAGCTGGTACACGCCGCTCAGGTCCCAGCTGACATCGTCGACATCGGTGCTGGCCACGTACGGACCGCTGACCGGCGTACCGCCATCCACCGCCTGCAGTACGCTGGCGGTGAAGTCCTTCTTGTCCTGGGTGTAGCGCACGCCGCCGCGCAGCTTGAAGCGCTCGGTGACATCGAAATCGCCCGAAGCGAAGGCGGCCCAGGCCTTGTTGCGCTGCTGCTGCACGGCATGGCCGGTCTGCGGGTTGCCGGGCGTCAGCGAGTCGTAGTTGAAGCTGTCGATGGTGACGTCTTCATCGAAGTAGAACACGCCTGCCTGCCAGTCGAAGCGGCCCCACTCATTGGATTCGACACGGAATTCCTGCGTCCACTGGCGGTGGTGCGGCAGGCCGTCGGCCGATTCGGACGGGAACGGAATGAAGCCCGGTCCGTAATTGCCATCGCCCAGGAACGCAGCACCATAGCCGCCATCGATATCGCCATGGTTGAGCGACTCGGCGGTCTCGTAACCGGTGATCGAATGCAGGGTCACGCGGCCCAGGTTCCACTGCAGGCGCGCGCTGCCGCCCCAGGTTTCCAGGTCGGAAAAGTTCTGCCCGTCGGTGGCTACCTCGTCGCGGTCGAAGTTTTCCACCAGCGCGTTGCCGCCTGGCTGGATGATGTTGGCGCGGAACAGGCGCGCGGTGCCGTTGAGCTTGCGCTTGTGCAGGTTGAACAGGGCTTCGAAGTCATCGCCTTCATACAGGAACTGCACGCGCGCAGCGCCTTCGTCATAACCCTCGAAACCCTGCGCTGGCGCATCGGCCCGGGTGTTGGTGACCCAGTCGTCGCGGCGCTGGTACAGCGCGGATACGCGGGCCGACCAGCGGCTGGTCAGCGGACCGCCGTAGGCACCCTGCACGTTCCAGGTGTCATAGCTGCCATAGGCGACCTTGAGATAACCATCGGCATCCTGCGACGGGCGGGCGGAATCGAACTTGACCACGCCGGCCGGGGTGTTGCGGCCGAACAGGGTGCCCTGCGGGCCACGCAGCACTTCCACGCCGGCCAGGTCGAACAGCGGGAAGCCCTTCAGCAGCGGGCTTTCCTGGACCACGTCGTCGTACACCAGCGATACCGGCTGGGACGCATTGAGATCGAAATCGGTGTTGCCCAGGCCGCGCATGTAGAAGCGCGGGAACGCACGCCCGTAGGACGATTCAATGTTCAGGCTGGGCACGCGCGCGGCCAGGAAGCGGATGTCATCGCCGGCCGAACCGAGCACGTCCAGCTTCTCGCCCTGGATGGCGGTGATCGCCACCGGCACATCCTTGGCGTTCTCGACACGGCGCTGCGCGGTCACCTGCAGGGCGTCGAGCGCGACCGGATCCTTGCTGGCGGGTGTTTCCTGGGCGGCCGCGGCGAGCGGCAGCAGGGCGGAAAGGGCGACAACGAGCGGACGCACGACCGGTCGGCGGGCGTGGACAGTGCGGTTCGGGGACATGGCGGTAGGCTGTGTTGGGAGGGGGGTGGAACGGCGCTACCAGATAATTGTTGCAATACAGCAGTCGCGCCGCAAATGCCGCCCGTTCATGGGCATCGCGATGCCCCGCTCCAGCCCGCTAGACTCGCCACTTCCGCAGCTGATGGACCCGCAACGATGAGCCAGTGGTATTTCCATGTTCCCGGGCAGGCAGATCGTGTCGGCCCGTTCGATGACCAGGCCGCCCGCCGTCATGCGCAGGCCAATCCGCAGGCGCTGGCCTGGTGCCAGGGCATGAGCGGCTGGATGGCGATCAGCGACGTGCCCGAACTGCGTGGCGACAGTCCCGGAATGCCCCCCACCCCGCCGCCTGTGCCGGGCAACGGCCCGCACCGGCAGCGCGCGGACGACATCGAATTCCGCATCGTCGGCCATGAAATGCAGTTCGTGGAGATCGAACTGGACCCGGGCGAAAGTGCGATCGCCGAAGCGGGTGCGCTGATGTTCAAGGATTCATCCGTGCAGATGGATACGGTGTTCGGCGATGGCTCGCACAGCGGCCAGGGCGGCGGCTTCATGGACAAGGTGATGAGCGCCGGCAAGCGCGTGCTCACCGGTGAGAGCCTGTTCGCCACCCTGTATACCCATACGGGACGCGGCAAGGCCAAGGTCGCGTTCGCCGCGCCGTATCCCGGCACGGTACTGCCGATGAAGCTCGACGAGCACGGCGGCCGCCTGATCTGCCAGAAGGACAGCTTCCTGGCAGGCGCGCGCGGCGTGCGGATCGGCGTGCAGCTGCAGCGCAGGATCATGACCGGCCTGTTCGGTGGCGAAGGCTTCATCATGCAGAAGCTTGAAGGCGACGGCTGGGTGTTCATCCATGCCGGTGGCTGCGTGATCGAGCGCGAGCTCGCGGCCGGCGAGCGCATCGACGTCGATACCGGCTGCGTGGTGGCCTACCACGCCGGCGTGGACATGGACGTGCGCCGGGTGGCGGGCATCAAGAGCATGCTGTTCGGCGGCGAAGGCGTGTTCCTGGCCACGCTCACCGGACCGGGCAAGGTCTGGCTGCAGTCGCTGCCGTTCTCGCGGCTGGCCGGGCGCATGTGGATGGCCGCGCCGCAGGGCGGCGGGCAGAGCCGTGGCGAGGGTTCGGTGCTGGGTGGACTGGGCCGCATCCTGGACGGTGACAACCGGTTCTGACAAAGGGTATGGTGCCGCCCGGTGGCCGGCAACTACGGCTCCCAGGGTTGCCGGCCCGCGGCCGGCGCTACCGGGTTGCGTGGGCCTGAACGGGCCTTGGCCGGGTATGCGCGCGGCCTTTCGCGGGACGCTATGCTGGCGCCCTTTCCCGTTGCCTGCCGCTGCCGATGAGCCTGTCGCGTATCCGTCCGATGCTGTCCGTCGCCCTGCTCGGCCTGCTGGCCGGCTGCGGCGGTGGCGAGGCCACCCGCCCCGCCCCGCCGCCCCAGCCGACCGTGGTACCGCAGGCGAAACCGGTGAAGATCGGCATCGCTCTGGGCGGTGGCGCGGCCAAGGGATTCGCCCATATCGGCGTGATCAAGATGCTGGAAGCCAACGGTTTCGAGCCGATGGCGGTCTCCGGCACCAGCGCCGGCAGCGTGGTCGGCGCGCTGTACGCCAGCGGCATGGATGCCTTCGAGATGCAGACCCGGGCCGTCGCACTCGATGAAGCCAGCATCCGCGACGTGCGGCTGTTCTCCGGCGGCCTGGTGCAGGGCCAGAAACTGCAGGATTACGTGAACCAGCAGGTGGACAACCGGCCCGCCGAGAAGCTGCGCAAGCCCTTCGCAGCGGTGGCCACCAACCTGGAAACCGGCGATCGTGCGGTGTTCGTGCGCGGCAATGTCGGCCAGGCGGTGCGTGCCTCCAGCAGCATTCCCGGCGTGTTCGAGCCGGTGAAGATCGGCCAGCACAACTACGTGGACGGCGGCGTGGTCAGTCCGGTGCCGGTGGATGCGGCCCGCCAGCTCGGTGCCGAGTTCGTCATCGCCGTGGACATCTCCAGCAAGGCCAGTGGCCGCACGCCGACGGGCATGCTCGGCATCGTCAACCAGTCCATCGCCATCATGGGCCAGCGCCTGGGCGAGCAGGAACTGGCACGCGCGGACATCATCATCCGTCCGAAGGTGCTGGACATCGGCGCATCGGATTTCAGCCAGCGCGGAAAGGCGATCCTGGAAGGCGAACGCGCCGCCATGGCAGCCATGCCGCAGATCCGCGCGAAGATCGAACAGATCCAGCGCGCACGTGCGGCGGCGCAGCTGCCGGCGCCGGTAGCTGCGCCGAAGTGCGATGAACCGTCACGCATGGGCCGATTGATGGGGCGTAAGGAAAAATGCTGAGCCGCCCGAGGCGGTAGAGCCGGCCCATGGTCGGCTGCCCGGATCGCCAGGCGGCCCCGGGCACGACACTGGCCTTCATTCCAGCTGCGACAGCGGCAGCGCACGGAACGGCTTCACCGTACGCAGCACGAAGCTGGAATTCACATCGGCCACGCCGGCCGCATTGAGCAGCTTGTCCAGCAGGAACCTGGAGAAGTGCTCAAGGTCGTGCACATAGATCTGCAGCAGGTAGTCCATGTCGCCGGTCAGCGCATGGCAGGCCACTACTTCGTCCCATTCCACGACGCTGTCGGCGAAGCGCGCGATGGCCACCTGGTCGTGCTTTTCCAGCTGCACACGCACGAATGCCTGCAGGCCCAGGCCGATCTGCCGGGGTTCCAGCCGTGCGCCGTAACCGGCGATGACGCCTTCGCCTTCCAGCCGCTGCAGGCGGCGCAGGCAGGCCGACGGTGACAGGTTCACGCGCGCGGCAAGCTCGGCGTTGGTGGCCCGGCCATCGCGCTGGATCTCGGTGAGCAGGCGTAGATCCGTGCGGTCGAACTGGACTTCAGTAGACATTGTTGCCTCGCAACATGGGCCTTGCGCAAGGATATTGCGTCATCTCCCTTCAGCGACGCAACTTTGCAATCCTGTTGCGCATGCCCTGCCCTAGCATCGGAAGACACCTCCAAGAGGATTTGCGCATGGACCAGGGCACGCCCCGCCGCGTCGAACACCAGCAGACCGACAAGGGATACGTGCCGGTCTATACCACCGCGCTCATCGAGCAGCCCTGGGACAGTTACAGCGCCGACGACCACGCCACCTGGAGCACGCTGTACCAGCGCCAGCGCGAACTGCTGGTGGGCCGTGCCTGCCGGGAATTCCTCGATGCGCAGGACGAGATGGGCATGAGCGCAGACCGTATTCCGCGTTTCGACCAGCTCAACGAAGTGCTGGGCGCGGCCACCGGCTGGACCCTGGTGGGCGTGGAAGGCCTGTTGCCCGAACTGGATTTCTTCGACCATCTGGCCAACCGCCGCTTCCCGGTGACGTGGTGGATCCGCCGCCCGGACCAGATCGACTACATCGCCGAACCGGACATGTTCCACGACCTGTTCGGCCATGTACCGCTGTTGATGAATCCGGTGTTCGCCGACTACATGGAGGCCTATGGACGCGGCGGCGTGAAAGCGCATGCCATCGGCCCGGACGCGCTGCAGAACCTGACCCGGCTGTACTGGTACACGGTGGAGTTCGGCCTGATCGACACACCGGAAGGCCTGCGCATCTACGGCGCCGGCATCGTGTCGTCCAAGGGCGAATCGCTGTACTCGCTGGAATCGGCCGCGCCGAACCGCATCGGCTTCGACCTGCAGCGGATCATGCGCACGCGCTACCGCATCGATACCTTCCAGAAGACGTACTTCGTCATCGACAGCTTCGAGCAGCTGATGCAGGCGACATCACCGGATTTCACGCCGATCTATGCCGACGTTGCCCGGCATCCGCACCTGCCGGCCGGTGACGTGCAGATGGATGACCGCGTGTTCCACAAGGGCACTGGCGAAGGCTGGGCCGACGGTGGCGACGTCTGACCCTGGAGCCGGGCTCTGCCCGGCGGGTCATTACCGCGAAGCGGGGTAGAACCCCGCTCTACACGGCCTCCTCCACCACCGCCTCAGCGGTCCGTCGGATACGCCAGCAGCACCACCAGATCCTCGTCGCCGCGCTGCTGCAGCGCATGCATGCTGCCGGCACGGGTCAGCAAGGCGTGCCCGGCGCGCACCTCATGCTGCTTCCCGTCCAGCACATACCAGCCCTCACCACTGACGATGTAGTAGATCTCGTCCTTGTGCTGTGGATGCAGGCCAATGCCTGCGCCCTTGTGCAGCACCCGCTTGCGCAGCACGAACGAAAGGCCTTCGGCATCGGCGAAGAACGGATATGCGGTGGTCGGCCCGGCGCCTCCATGCGGACCCGGCTGCGCGCGGATGATCGCCTCCTCGTGGACCACCTGCGAGGGCCGCGCAGGGTCGGCACCCTGCCCCACCCCGCCCTGCACATCGCAATCGATATCGCGCGCAAGCGCAGTCTTCAGTTCCGGCTGCAGCGCGACCCAACCGCGCACCACCAGGCAGGCCACTGCATTGGCCCCGGCATGGCTGAAATGTGTCCCATCGGCCTTGCCCTGCTCCGGCACGAACAGGAAATACGGCCTGGCACCCTGCTCGCCCAGCGCGCGGATCCAGCGCGTCGAGCTGTCGTTGAGGTCGATCATCGCGGCCTGTTCGCGCGTTGCCAGCTGCTTCACCGCCTGGGTGTACATGCCATGGGTGTCCAGCAGCGAACCGAAGTCATACAGCAGCCGGGCCACCGGCGTCAGCAGGATCGGCGTGGCGCCCTTGTCCCGCGCCAGCTGCACGTAGCGCATCAGCAGGCGTGGATAGTCGCTGGCCGGATCGGCGTAGCGCGACGCATCTTCGAACTTCGCATCGTTGTGGCCGAACTGGATCAGCAGCACGTCGCCGCGCTGGAGTTCGCGTGCAATGACGTCCAGGCGCCCCTCATCGATGAAGCTGCGCGCACTGCGCCCTCCCCTGGCGTGGTTGCGCACTTCCCAGCGATCCGGATCGAGGTAACTGTGCAGCGCCTGGCCCCACCCCGCCTGCGGGGCCCGCTCCGGGCCGTATTCGGCGGCGGTGGAATCGCCGGCGATGAACACACGCTGCGGCGCGGCGTGTGCGCTGGCGGTGAGCAGCAGCAGGACAAACAGCAGACGCAGCATGGCGGCCCCTGGTGGTGCCGGCCGTTGGCCAGCACCTTCTGGATGCATTGAACATCGGAACAGCTGCCGGCCAGCGGCCGGCACTACCGGACGCGGATGCTTACCGCGCCAGCCAGCCGCCATCGACCGGCAGCACCGCGCCGTTGATGTAATCCGATGCCGACGAGGCCAGGAATACCGCAGCACCGCCCAGGTCGCCCGGGGTACCCCAGCGACCGGCCGGGATGCGATCAAGGATCGACTTGTTGCGGTCGGCATCGGCACGCAGCGCGGCAGTGTTGTCGGTGGCCATGTAGCCCGGCGCGATCGCGTTGATGTTCACGCCCTTGCCCGCCCACTCATTGGCCAGCAGGCGGGTGATGCCGGCGATGCCGCTCTTGCTGGCGGTATAGGACGGCACCCGGATGCCGCCCTGGAAGGACAGCATCGAGGCGATGTTGATGATCTTGCCGCTGCCCTGGGCGATGAAGTGGCGGCCGGCAGCCTGCGAGATGAAGAAAGCCGACTTGATGTTCACGTTCATCACGTCGTCCCAGTCCTGCTCGCTGAAATCCACCGCATCGGCGCGACGGATCAGGCCAGCGTTGTTGACCAGGATATCCAGGCCACCGAGTCCTTCGATGGTCTCGCGCACCACGCGCTCGACCGGCTCGATGCTGATCAGGTTGGCTTCCACGGCCAGGCAGCGGCGGCCCAGCGCGGTGATCTTTTCCACGGTTTCGGTCGGCGGGGCGATGCCGGCCACCGCCACATCGGCGCCAGCGGCGGCCAGCGCGAGTGCGATGCCCTGGCCCAGGCCGGTGTTGCCACCGGTTACCAGAGCGACCTTGCCTTCCAGGCTGAAGGGATTAGCCATTGCGGATGCGTTCCTTGTAGCTGCGTAGAGGTGGCCGCCGGCAGCAGTGCCGGCGGTCCCGGGACGGGTTTACTTGAGCTGGCAGATGTCCAGCACGTGCATGTCGGTGTAATCCAGGTTCTCGCCACCCATCGCCCAGATGAAGGCGTAGTTGCTGGTGCCGGCACCCATGTGGATCGACCACGGCGGCGAGACCACCGCTTCGTTGTTCTGCATCACGATGTGGCGCTGCGCGTCCGGCTCGCCCATGAAGTGGTACACGCGATCGTTGGCGCCCAGGTCGAAGTAGAAGTAGACCTCGCTGCGGCGGTCGTGCAGGTGCGGCGGCATGGTGTTCCAGACACTGCCCGGCTTGAGCACGGTCAGGCCCAGCAGCAGCTGCGAGGACTGGCAGGTGGCCGGCACGATGTACTGGTAGATGGTGCGTTCATTGCTGGTTTCCAGCGCACCGCGATCCAGGGCCACGGCATCCTTGATCGACAGCGCCCTGGTCTCGAAGCGCGCATGCGCCGGGGTGGACGCCAGATAGAACTGCGCCGGCATGGCGGCATCATCGGAGGCGAACACCACCTCCTCGCTGCCCATGGCCACGTACAGGCCGTCCTTCGGGCCCAGCCTGAACTCGGTGCCGTCCACGGTCACCGTGCCGCTGCCGGCGCCGACGTTGATCACGCCGAGCTCGCGACGCTCCAGGAAGGCATGGCCGGCGGCCGAGGCCGGCTCGGTCTGCTTCGGCAGCGACACCGGGCCGTTGACCGGCGCGGCGCCGCCGAGCACGAAGCGCTCGTAGTGGGTGTACTTCAGGGTCACCGCGTCGGCGTTGAACAGGCCATCGAGCAGGTACAGGTCGCGCAGCGCGTCATTGCTGGCGCCCTTGATGGCATCGGGATGGGTGGCGTAGTGGGTCTTGCAGTACATGGCATCTCCAGAGCAGGGGGCGGGCCGACGGGGCGGCCACGGCGCGGTTTCGAGGCATTCTAGCCATCTTGGACACCGGTGTCATTTTGCAGCGCACCGTCGGTCGGATGAGCCGTCATGACGGACAGTCATGACCTCCCGGCCGGTGGATCCCGACCGTTGGCCGGGATGCCTTCTCAGTCTTCGGGGGGCTGGCAGGAATCGCGCACGATCAGGTGCGGACGCACGCTGGCGAT
>Ga0160467_100558_pt1 | contig 33170 bp, 30 predicted proteins | sample HID1972I_E11MG_FD_108221 | JGI IMG/M metagenome (GOLD analysis project Ga0160467, IMG submission 108221) | Enriched pill bug-associated microbial communities from UW Madison campus, WI, USA - HID1972I_E11 MG | ecosystem: Host-associated > Arthropoda: Insects > Digestive system > Unclassified ... | reverse complement strand
TCGCATCCTCCACACGCATCCTCACGAACTACGCACTATGCGTCAGCTATGCACTTCCGCCACCTGCGGTGTGCTAGAGACTTTCACTCCTTAGTCGATTGCGCTGCCAAGCGCACAAAAAGCAAGCATTAGGGGTTCTGTTAATCTACCCTTAAGCTTGCTTCCTTTCCAACACTATCATTTCAAAAGATTGCCTTCAAGTAACATTGCTATATGAAAGACAATCTTTCTACTTAACTAAACCTTAAACTGAGATAATGTTTCTTTTAGAGCAGTTGACACTTGGCTTAATTCATTAGATAGCAACACTAGATTATCACTGACACTTAGCTGTTCAGAACTTAAACTAGCAACTTCCTCTGATGTAGCAGATGATTCCTCCGCCACAGCACTTACATTGCTCATCGCTTCATTAAGAACATGCTGTGAGGCTTCTAGCTTTTGCACAGATTGAGTAACTTCTTCAAGCTTCGATATAAGTCCGCTCATTTGTCCCTGAACGCTTTCAAAAATAACATTAGCTTCCTTAACGGAATGAATTTGCTCTTGGAACATTGGATATGCTTTTGACAACACATCAACCGTCTCAACGATTTCACCTTGAATACGATCTGTAATTTGGGCAACAACATCTATCGATTGTGTAGATTGATCAGCAAGATCTCGGATTTCATTCGCAACAACCATAAAGCCTCTTCCTGCATTCCCTGCTCTTGACGCCTCAATCGTCGCATTTAGCGATAGAATATTGGTTTGCTTCGTTACAGCATTAAGTACATCCAGTATTTGAACAATGGAACGTGTGCTGTCCTTAAGTGAGTCCACCTTCGTTACCATTTCTCTAGTCATGACTTCTGTCATCCCAGTTTTTTCGATTAGCTCAGCCATGTAAGCTGTTCCTTTACCACTCGCTTGTTCAACGTCATATGCCGATTGAACCATTTGTTCATTCGCATGGATCACCTGCTGCATTTGCTCATTAATCATAAGGGTAATATCATTACCACGTTCTGCTTCCACCGCTAGACTCGTACTGCCGTTTGCTATTTCCTCAGTTGCAACTGCTATTTCTTTAGCCGAGATTGCTGTCTTAGTCGATGCCTCGGTCAAAGTAGATGCCGTCGTTAATACTGCATCAGCAGAATTTTTCGTTTGCACAGCTAGATTAGTAATTTGCTCCATCATTTGGTCAAAGCTAATACTTAACTGACCAATCTCGTCTTTACGCTTTTTGACTGTGGAACGAACCGTCAAATCTCCTTTCGCTCCTTCCTGCATTAAATCACGAAGCTTAATTAATGGGCGACCAATCGTCATAATCACAAGTGCTGCAATCCCGATTGCAATTAATGCTGCGATAATCGCCAGATTAATCGTGAGATTTCGGATCACAACCGCATCCTTTACAAGCTCTTCTACAGGTATGCTGCCAACCAAGTACCAGTTGGTATACTCTAACTTATTGTGCATTAGGAGCACTTCGCCTATTCCTTCCACAGTAGTGCTTACACTGTTTTGGTCAGAGCCATCGAGCTTGAATATTGATTCTGTCATTACCTTTTCGTTTTCCGCATGCACCATATAACTATTGTTAGCGTTAACAATAGACAGCTCGCTTCCTTCACCAAGAGATATTTTATCTAACTCGCTTAATATCCCTTTTGTCGATATATCAAGCAGCAATACATATTGTGCTTGACTGCTTGTCGTATTCTTCAGCAGCCTAGCAACTCCAAAGCTAGCTGAAGAATTCGTAGATGTAAGTCCCAATGTACTTGAATCGATCCATATTGTTCGACCATTCGCTTCTTTAACTTGCTCGAGCCATGGTTCTTCAAGTATTTGTTCGACTTTGCTTTGCTGAGCACTACCAGCTGTAATTATGTTTACATCTGAATTTATTGGAATTAGCGCCATGCCATTAATGTGATCGTTACCAAATATAATGCTTTGCAGCTTACTGGAAATATCCTTTGTCGCTTCAAATTTTTCGTATTCACCTAGATTTTTATCTTTAACAATATCTACTAACTCATGAAAAGCAGGATCGACCATAACTTGTAATGTAATATCATCGTATTTTTTAATAATATTATTCAAATTCACAGCAAGCTGATTAATCGTCTGCTGTCCTGACTCAGATACTTTACTTTCGATAATACGTTTCGATTCATTGTAAGCCATAATACCCATTGTTAGAACGCATGCTAATATTCCGCCGAAAATGTAGAAAAACAGCTTTGTACCGACGGATTGAAGTGGATTCATGTTATGGGATGCCTTCATCTTGTTCTTCTCTAACTTTGTCGAAGCCTTCTCTTTTGATTTTAACTTCACGTGTAGCACCGCCCTTTAATGTAAGTTAAACGCTTTCATTGATTGATATGTAAAATTAGTTCAGCTTGTCTAGTTCTATTATTTGTTATGCTGCGAGAATTGTCAATGAGCAGCAGTAAAAAAGACCCACGCTAAATAATAATTTAGCATGGGTCTAGATTCACTAGATCATTTTATCTAATTTTTTTACGCATAATATCCATTGGCTGCACTGGCTTTAATGTACGAATACGAAGCTTTTGCAATGGATGACGTGCTACATCTAGCTTATTACCGTCTAGATCGAACAGCTCTGTTACGGTTTGTTTGAAAAAGCGTCCATGTGGACCAACAAACTCAATTTCCTGACCAACGATAAAATGGCTGCGCTGCTCAATTGTTGCGAATTGTGTCGATTCGTCATAATCTAACACAACAGCAGCAAAATCATAAGGTACCGGCTTTTCTTCAGCTGTATAAATATGATCTTCCGTACCTGGCACATCAAGGAAAAAGCCCGTGTTAAGCGGTCGGTTCGCAGCCTTTTGAATTTCTTCGAGCCACTCTTGCTTCAACTCGTAATGCTCTGGATCTTCAAAATAAGCATCGATTGCTTGACGATATGCGTTAACAACCGTCGCAACGTAGTGAATACTTTTCATACGTCCTTCAATCTTAAAACTATCAATGCCGACTTCTATCAAATCAGGAATATGCTCCAGCATGCATAGATCCTTCGATCCCATCGTAAACGGATCTTCGCCTTCCTCATTGACCGGAGCACCTTCTAGGAACAAATCATACTTCCAGCGACAAGACTGACAGCAGCCTCCGCGATTGGAGTCACGGTCGGTAAAATGGTTAGATAACACGCAGCGTCCAGAGAACGAAGAGCACATCGCTCCATGAATAAATGCTTCAATCTCGACATCTACATGCTTTTTAATTTCTTCAATCTCTTCAAAGCTTGTCTCACGCGCCAACACAACGCGAGGTAAGCCTTCGTCCTTCCAGAATTGCACTGTTTTCCAGTTCAATACAGATTGCTGAGTGCTCAAGTGAACTTCCATCTTAGGAGCTACACGCTGCGCAGTTTCGATAATAATAGGATCAGCTGCGATAATAGCTGCAATTCCTGCATCCTCCAGATTTTTCAAATACTGTTCAATGCCATCTAGATCCTCATTATGGGCATAAATATTAGTAGCAACAAATACTTTAGCACCATATTTTTTAGCGAATTCTACGCCTTCTTTCATCTCTTCAAAAGTGAAGTTATCCGCATTTGAGCGTAAACCGTATTGCTGTCCGCCAATATACACTGCATCCGCACCATAATGCACAGCAAACTTTAGTTTTTCGAGATTACCTGCAGGTGCAAGCAACTCTGGGCGCTCCAAGCGATTGCGCTTTCCGTTAAAGCGTGGAGCTCTTTTCGTTATCGTACTCATGTCTAACCCTCCTACAGCAAAAACAGATTAATATACTTGTTCCTTAAAGAAGAAGCCGAAGCTTAATTCACGTCCTGGGTCCTGTAACTCACGAATTGAATCAAGCTGTGATTCATCAAATTCATAGCGTTCAGGATCAGCCAAATACGCATCTATAACAGCACGATATGCCTTGACTGCGGCAACATTATACTCTACTGATTTATATATTCCTTCAATCTTAAAGCTATCAACTTTTGCTTCTAGCAGCTCATGCAAGTTTTCTAGCATACATATATCATCAGAGCTCATAATATGAGTGCCGTATGCATCCTCAAATATCGGATATCGTTCATCTGGCCGATCATCCTCCATTAAATAAAGTCCAGCAGCACTTTGTAATTGTGCATAGCGCGCTTGATTATGATGATGCTCAGCATAGTTTTGCACTAAGGATCGTTTCGAATGATAGATCGCAGTCATTCCGTGCACTTGTACTTGAATCTCTAGCGCACTTTTTTGTTTCGTTTCAATAATTTGTTCCATATTCAGCTCGCGAGCCATTACATATCTCGATGTACCGCGTCTAGCCCAATATTCCGCTGTTGCATAATTCGTAGACGTCATCTCTGCATTCCAATGCAACTTCATTGCTGGCGCATGCTCTTTCACGGCCATTAACACTGCTGGATCACCATACACAATTGCATCTACCCCGAACGAATTCATCGATTGAATATATTGTGGTAATTCATCTACCGTTGCATTATCGATCAAGTTGTTCATCGATACATACAGCTTTGCTTTTTTGCTATGCGCAAGCTTTACAGCTTCTTTGATCATTTCAATATTGAATTGACCAGCTAGCCTGCTGCCGAATTTAGCTTCACCTACTACAATTGCTGTCGCACCAGCATTAAGCAGTTGCTCTAGCTCATCCATATGAGCGGCAGTCGCTAGCAGTTCTGGATTATATGACATTGACACTCACCCCATCTAAGCAAACGGCCCATTACTGAGCCGTTTGCTTACTTTTCTCGATATTCTGTTGATGCTGATTGTACGTTTCAGCAAACAAATGTGTATTCGTACCATCTTTTTTCGTAACATAATAGAAATACTTGTGCGCTTCTGGATATAAAGCCGCTTTTATAGAATCCAAACTAGGGTTTGCAATTGGCCCCGGTGGCAGCCCATCAATGACATACGTGTTATAAGGGCTGTCAAGCTCAGTATCCTCGTAAGACAATACTTCCTTCTGCTCATCGAGTGCATATTGGATTGTTGCATCAATCTGTAATCTCATCGGCTTAGCCAAGCGATTATAGATGACACCTGCAACGATCGGACGTTCTGCATCCACGACTACCTCACGTTCAATTAAGGATGCAATCGTCAGCATCTCATGCATCGATACGCCAAGTACATCGAGTTGGTCAACCCAATCCTCTGGCAACGTTGCCAGCTTGCGATCCTGTTCTTTCAGCAATCTTAATATGATATCCTCTTCAGAGATTCCCTTAACAAATTCGAACGTATCAGGGAAGAGATAACCTTCTAAGCGGTACTTCGTAACATCAAGTTCCTTTGGAAGCAGCAGCGCTGTTTCTGCTCCCGGCCAAGCACGGTCTTCATTCACAAGCTTTAAGAAGGTATCATGATTACCAAGCCCTTCTTCTGAAAGTTTATCTGCGATTTGTTCAATCGTATAACCTTCAGGGATCGTAAACATAACGGTATCCTCAGCAATAACATTACCAGCATTGAGCTTAGCAATAATTTCAGCCTTGTCCATTCCTGGTGTTAGCTCGTATTTACCAGCTTGAAAGTTGGCACCTTCATCCTTTAGTACGAGGTAATATCCAAATATAAAGCTATTTTTTATAATACCGTTTTCCTCAAGCAGCTTGGAGACACCATTCGCAGACATCCCCTTCGTTATCGTTAACTCAATAGGAGCGCCTGCTTTAGTAGGACTCAGCTGATTCCATACATAATACAAGCCGCTTACAGCAACGATTACCATTAGAAAAAGCAAGGAGAAGCAAACCCAGAACGAAACTAGCCAGACTCGCGGCTTTCTAAGCTTCGGCTTTTTTGCTTTTACTGGCTTTGATTCCAACACTTCCTCATCCATATGATTCAAAAGCTCCGCACCCCTTTATCTTGTATACCATGCTATAACATCATCAAAAAGAGCGGTAGTCATGCCGCTCTTTTTGATGGACGCTTTTCAATTAAGGTCTTTCCTCATTCGCGAACATTAAATCATCATAAGCCTCGGATACTGCTTCCCATTCTTCCTCATCACTGATGCTTTCAAGCTCGATCTCGGTACCTTCAGCGATTACTCGCATAAATTCAACCTCATCTTCAGCTATCATCGCGTCAGATTGCAAAGCTACATAGCCGATATCGCCCCATATAAACTCTAACTTAATGATGAATGATTCAACAGCACCATCCTCATTAATGAGCTCAACGTCGCGTCCAAAATGCTCGTTTAAGCTTGAAGTAAGCTTGGGAGCCGATGTTGGATATTGAAAGGACATCCGTTATTCCTCCAGCTCACTAAGCAAAGTGTTGAATGTTTCCTCAACAATTGCCCACTCGTCTTCATCATCAATCGTATAAAGCTGAAGATCGTCGCCATCTTCCGTATAACGGAAAGCATATACTTCATCTTCTTCTTCATTTTCAGAAATCAAAGGCACGACCATCATATATTTTGCATCGGAATCATCTACCTCAAACTTCATAATGACTTCGAATTCTTCTTCGTTGCCATCTTCATCTGGGATGTAGATAATTTCTGGTTCTTCGTAGTTTTGTTCGTTATTTGCCATAGTAACACACACCTTTTCATTTAGAATCAAGATAATTTTGCAAAATTAGCGTTGCCGCCATCTTGTCGACTACTTGCTTGCGTTTCTTAAGACCAATTTCGGCTTCAGCCAATGTGCGTTCTGCTGCAACTGTGGTTAATCTCTCATCCCAAAGGTGAACAGGAATACCCAGCTTTTGCTTCACTTTCTCTGCAAAATCCTGGCAAATCTCACCGCGAGGACCGATCGTACCGTTCATGTTCTTGGGCAGCCCAACCACGACCTCAGAAACTTCATGCTCTTTCGCAATTTCAGCGATCCTGTCGAGTTCTCCACCATCACGTCTTGTCTCCACGACGGTTAGCCCTTGTGCCGTCCATCGCAATTCATCGCTAATCGCGACACCGATGCGACGATCACCATAATCCAAACCCATGACTCTCATAGTATACGGCCCCTTAAGCTATTGTTTCTTGTGCAAGAGATAAAAACGAACCAACTCTTCAATTAGCTCATCGCGTTCTTTCTTGCCGATCATGCTTCTCGCATTATTGTGTCGTGGGATATATGCGGGGTCTCCTGACAACAGATAGCCGACGATCTGGTTAATCGGATTATAGTCTTTCTCCAATAAGGCATCGTATACCTGAAGTAGAACATCTTCTGAAGAATGCTCTCCTTCACTCTTCACACTAAACTTCATCGTCTGATCCATTGAACTCATCAGCAACACCCCCCTTTAACATAACCACGGTATATGGCATATCTCTACTATATCACATTTGCTTGCTGCACAACTACTTCTTGAGCAAGTTTCAATGCTTCTTCAAGTTTTTCGATATCCTTACCGCCTGCTTGTGCCATGTCTGGACGACCGCCACCATTACCACCACAATGCTGAGCTGCTTCTTTAATGATTTTCCCAGCATGGAAACCTTTTTTAACAAGATCAGCAGAAACTGCTGCTGCCAAATTCACTTTATCATCTGCTGCTGCACCTAGCACGATTACACTAGCAGGAAGCTTCGTTTTCAGCTCATCTACAATATTACGCAGCGCCTCCATATTGGATGCATTTACTTTTGCACACAACACAGAAATTTCTCCAACTTTTACGATTCCGTCTAGCAATGAGCCCGCTTCAATATGGCTAAGCTTGCTTTGAAGCGATTCGTTTTCACGCTGAAGCTCCTTAACTTGACCGTGAAGCGCATCGATGCGTTTAGGCACATCGCTTACATTGCTTTTCAGTTGTGAAGCTGCTTGTTTTAATAGATCAAGCTGAGATTCATAATATAGATACGCCTGCTTGCCTGTCACAGCCTCGATACGGCGTACACCTGATCCGATGCCGCTTTCGCCAAGCAGCTTAAAGATTCCGATCTCAGAGGTGTTATTGACATGGCAGCCGCCGCATAGCTCGATGGAATACGTTCCAACCTGCACAACACGGACAATATCGCCATACTTTTCTCCGAATAATGCCATAGCACCAAGCGATTTCGCGTCATCTATCGGCATTTGCTCGATCACAACAGGAGTTCCAAGCCATACTTGCTCATTCACTTTACGTTCAATCTCTACTAGCTCTTCTGCAGTAATCGAACCAAAATGCGAGAAGTCAAAGCGCAGTCGCTCTCCTTCTACTAATGAACCTGCCTGATTCACATGATCGCCAAGTACTTCTTTCAATGCTTTGTGCAATAGGTGAGTCGCAGTATGATTTTTCACGACATCCTCACGAGTTGCTTTGTCTACCTTAGCTACGACACCCGCATTTACTTTTGCTGTTCCTTCAACTACTGTTGCTTGATGCAGATTCTGTCCATGTGGTGCTTTCGTAACATTCTCTACCTCAATAACAAAGCCATCGCCTGCGATGATGCCTCGGTCACCGATTTGACCTCCGCTCTCCGCATAAAATGGCGTTGTATCTAGAAGAAGGAAGACAGAATTACCCGCTGGAACCTCATCTACAAGCTGGTCATCAAACACAAGCGCAGTTATGACAGCTTTCGTCTCTAATTCAGTATACCCAACAAATTGACTGTTTACCGTCAAGTCAGCAAGAGCTCCGCCTTGAATTTTCATAGATCCAGTATCCTGACGTGCAGCACGTGCACGTGCGCGTTGTGCTTCCATCGCAGCATCGAAGCCGTCACGATCAACTGTCATTCCCTGTTCCATCGCAAAATCCTCAGTAAGATCAAGCGGGAATCCATAAGTATCATAAAGTTTGAAAGCATCCTCGCCGCTAATAACAGCTATGCTTTTTTCTTTTGCATCTGCAACTAGATTCGATAGCAGCACCAATCCGTCAGACAACGTCTCGTGGAAGCGCTCCTCCTCAGTACGAATTACTTTTTCAATAAAATCGCGCTTCTCAACAACAGTAGAATAGTATTCTCCCATAATTTGACCAACAACGTCAGTTAGGCCGTATAGGAACGGCTTATCAATTCCCAGCGTTTTCCCGTAACGTACAGCACGACGCAGCAAACGACGAATAATGTAGCCACGTCCTTCATTAGAAGGCATGACACCATCACCTACAGCGAAAGCGACCGTGCGAATATGATCGGCAATAACTTTCAATGCTACGTCCTGGTCTTCCTTCTCTTTGTAGGTTACACCTGCAATCTCACAAGTACGACGGATAATCGGCATGAAAAGATCTGTATCAAAGTTAGAATCTACATCTTGCAAAATTGATGCAAAACGCTCTAAGCCTGCGCCTGTATCAATGTTTTTATTCGGAAGCGGCGTATAGCTGCCGTCTTTATTATGGTTGAATTGGGAGAATACAAGGTTCCAAACTTCTAAGAAACGTTCGTTTTCTCCTCCTGGCCAACATTCTGGATCGTTCAAGTCACCATAGCGTTCACCACGATCATAGAAAATCTCTGTACAAGGACCACATGGACCTTCACCAATATCCCAAAAGTTTTCTTCTAGCTTATAAATGCGTTCAGCTGGTAAGCCGATTTTCTCATTCCACAGCTTAAACGCTTCTTCATCTTCCGGATATACCGTAACCGATAGGCGCTCTGGATCAAAACCGATCCATTTCTTGTCCGTTAGAAATTCCCATGCCCATGTTATTACTTCTTCTTTAAAGTAATCTCCAATAGAGAAGTTACCGAGCATCTCAAAAAATGTATGGTGGCGACGAGTTTTTCCTACATTCTCAATATCATTCGTACGAATACATTTTTGAGAGTTCGTAATACGGGGATTGTCAGGCTTTACACGTCCGTCAAAATACGGCTTTAGAGGGGCCATACCCGCATTAATCCATAGTAAGGATGGGTCGTTATGTGGCACGAGCGACGCACTTGGCTCAATCGCATGCCCCTTGCTTTCAAAAAATGCTAGCCATTTAGAGCGTATTTCACTTGCTTTCATTGCAATATTCCTCCCGCTTCATCCAATATATATTCCTAATAATAAAAAAAGTCCCTGTTAAAAACAGGGACGAATCATCGTTCGCGGTACCACCCTGGTTATTGCCTATCTATGTAAGCAATCGCCTCAAGGACGATAACGGGTCCAACCGATGAGCTTAACTCATACTCAGAAACAGCTTTCCATCATTCTTCATTAGTAGCGCTCTCTCAACCATTCCGGTTAGGAATGGAGCACCTTCTCTGGCTAATGGGCTATGATGTACTTATTTTCATCAACGCTTTGTCATATACATCTTTTCAAATTATAGCTAGAGCGAAAGATGCTGTCAAATGCTGCCGTTAAATTATTTTTCGGCGTACATAATAAGCGAACATATGCTGAATGATGACCTTCCCAGAAGCGAAGATCGGCACTGCAAGGATCATTCCTGCGACACCTGCCAGCTGCCCCCCGACGAGTACAGCCAATATAATTATTAAGGGGTGAAGATGCAATGTTCGGCCAACTACTTGCGGCGAAATAATATTGCTCTCTAAAATTTGACATACGGTATTGACAATAACGACTAGCAGCATCATCTTCATTGAGATCGTAGATGCCATAAATAAAGCCGGTGCTGCTCCAATGAACGGACCTAGATACGGGATAACATTCGTAATAGCTACAATACTCGCCAGCAGCAATGCATAAGGCATACCAACGAGCAAATAGCCTATATAAGCAAATGTACCGATAATGAGGCACACAAGTAGCTGCCCTCTAATATAGCTCCCTAGTGCAGTATCTACATCCTTTAATAGACGTATTGTATTTTTCCGATGAGACTTTGGCACGTACTTAATAATCGCTCGTTCAAACACTTCAAAGTCCTTCAGTATATAAAACGCAAGAAATGGAACGACAAAGGCCACAAACAATGCATTAACCATTCCGCCTATATTGTCCACAAAGTTCAGCAATGTTTCTGATATTCTACGTTCAATTTGTATGAGCGATTTATTCAGCCCTTCTCTAAAGCTTTCCGGAAGCAACGAGCTGTTATTAATATCGACAACTAGATTTTGTGCACGCATGGACAACTCCGGCAGATGCTTGTTCAACTCCTGCATCTGATTAATAAACATCGGAATGAAATTAACTAAAATAACGGTCAGAATCGTACAAAAAACGGCATAGATTAATAGAACAGCCATCGTCCGCGGTACTTTTCTATCATGCAGCATGCTCACGACTGGATTAAGAATATAGGATATAATCATCGCTACAATAAATGGACCTAGAACTGCCTTTAGAAACGAAAATATCGTTACAATAATTGGCTTTAGCAGCAACAGGAAATAAATAACAAACAATAATAATATCGTATAGATCAGGATGACGAACAATCTATTTTTAGTAAACCTGTCCACATATTCACCACCTTCATTCTAGCTATTCTTTGCCATTATATGTACAAGTATTCCTATTCAGCACAAAAAACGGCAACCCTGAGCGGATTGCCGTTTTCTTATATTCGTATCAATAATTAACTGTTTAGTTGTATATCTGCAGCTGCTGGCTGCTCCTCGAAAAATAAATCATCAAGTGAGCTAAGCGTCCCATCTTCTTCGACTTGATAAACCGACATTTTGTCACCGTTAACCGTCAACTCTATGTAACAGCTCCAGCAATAAAATTGATGGGAACCAATTTTCCCGATATCTTTGGAATTACAGTTCGGACATCTCATACACATTTCTCCTTACCCTCTAAAATTGGAAGCTGCGACTGGCTCCAATTCCGATTCACTAACAGCAGGAACGATGATTGCATTTAGACCAAGCAATATATCATTTATATTTCTTGGAGCCTTAAGCCATTTTCGACCTTCTATTAGATCTGAAACAAAACCATCGGTAAGCTCATAACCTATTATCTGTGTATCCTGTAATGGTTGAAAATATACATCTGACACACGCCCAAGCTGCGATCCAGTCACCGTGATGACCGGCATATCCTTTAAATGGATGACACCCGTACTAAACCCGCGTTGCAATAGCTGTCTTTTATCTGTAATCATTTGTGCTTCATCTTTAATAAAGACAGCATCTTCACCGCAAGATAATACGCTGTTCCACGGCACGGTTCGCACCTTCTTAGCAAACCATTTTGCATATTCAAGTACCAGCCCCTGCATGCGCCAATGCTCATCAAACCATGCGTCCTGAACGATTCCAATTCGCTTCCCATTATTCATCGCAATAACGGGTAAACCAATCAGCTGCTGTAATGAAATCAATATGTGCTACCTCCAACCTTTTCCTTGCTATAAGTTGTCCACTTTTTAGCATGGTTAAACGTAGCATACCCATTTATTGAGATGTTACTAATGTAACACGCTTCTTCGAATCCACCTTATAATTAAGCTTCACTCTCTACTGCGTAGATAAACGTTTTACAATGTTAGCAACAATCGGTGCCGCTTCCTGCAGCTGCTCAATCGTATTGCCCATCCCAAAACTAAAGCGTATCGCACTATTCAGTCGTTCATCACTTAAGCCCATCGCCTTCAGCACATGAGACCGTTCCAATGAACCAGAAGTACAAGCTGAGCCGCTTGCAGCAGCAATACCTGCAATATCCAGATTCATAAGCATACTCTCCGTGTCTACTCCAATAAAGCTTATGTTAACAATGTTTGGCAGCGTACTTGTCGCATGTCCATTTAGTATGAACGGGTGCTGGTCCAACTCCTGTTGTAACAGTTCTACCCATCTATTACGCAACTCAGCGACAAAAGGTTGCCAATTTTTGCGCTCGTTCACACAAATGTCAAGAGCTTTTGCAAAACCGACAATTGCTGCGACATTTTCAGTCCCTGCACGACGTTTTCTTTCTTGAGACCCGCCTTGAACAATCGAATCAATCGACGTACCTGCTGCAACATATAATGTGCCGATTCCTTGAGGGCCATTGATCTTATGGGACGAAAAGCTCATGAGATCAACGGGAAGCTCTTGCAGCTGAAGTGGGATGTAACCAAGCGATTGCACTGCATCGACGTGGAATAGTGCGCCAGCATCATGCGCGAGCCTGCCAATCTCTTCAATCGGCTGAATCGTTCCAACTTCATTATTGGCATGCATGACACTAACTAAGCCAATGCTGTCATCAAGCGCTTCGGCTAGCAGATCCATTCGAATCATTCCTGTATCATCAACGGGTATCATATGAAGCGTGAAACCTTCATGCTTTGCCAACCATTGCATCGTATGCAGCACTGCATGATGCTCAATTGAAGAGGTGATCAGTCCCTTTCTTCCCTTTGCAGCCTGCGCTCGAGCAGCACCTATAATCGCTAGATTATCACTTTCTGTTCCGCCCGATGTAAAAGTAAGCTCGTTAGCCTTGCACCCGAGATGCTTTGCGATCGCATCACGAGATTTGTTCAAATGTGCTTTCGCAGCGCGCCCATAATGATGCATACTTGAGGCATTAGCCGGTCCCTGCTGCATAACTGCTATCATCTCAAGAGTAACGTCAGGATGAATCGGTGTTGTTGCTGAATGGTCAAAATAATAAGACTTCATAATTATCCGTTCACTCCACTGCTAGATTAAATGTAAAACATATAGCTTTCTTCGCCGTTTTTATTGCTATCTTCCTCATAATTAATTAAGTCATCCAGCGTTGTGGAATCCATCACATTAGCGATGCTATCACGAATGCGAAGCCATAAATTACGTTTAGCTGGATCATCTTCTTCCGTGAAGTCGACAGGTGAGATCGGCCCTTCTAATATGCGAATAATATCGCCAGTTGTAATATCGCCAGGCTCCTTCGAAAGTACATATCCACCATAAGCACCACGAATACTTTTTACATACCCTGCATTTCTAAGCGGTGCAATAAGCTGCTCCAAATAATGTTCAGATAAGCTATTCTTTTCAGCAATACTTTTCAAAGAGATGGGGCCTTCACCAAATTTAGCAGCCAGCTCCATCATAATCGTTAATCCATATCTACCTTTAGTCGAAATCTTCATATATTTGTACTCCTTTTACATATCATTGTAATCCCATTAATCTTATATGGTTATTCTTATATGGTATCATATCTATTCACAATCGTCTTGTTTTTCAAACATGTGAAATGAAAAACTTAACGTTCTGTGATACAATATGTTTTGCTTGAATGAACAAGGTGGTGACTTAAATGTCTAACTCAAACAAAAGGGTTATTATTGGAATGTCTGGTGGTGTCGATTCCTCTGTTGCTGCTCTGCTATTAAAGGAGCAAGGGTATGAGGTTATCGGCATTTTTATGAAAAATTGGGATGATACCGATGAATTTGGGCATTGTACAGCGGAGGAAGATGCTGAGGATGTCCGTCGTGTATGTGAACAGATCGGAATTCCTTATTATACCGTAAATTTTGAGAAGCAATATTTTGATAAAGTGTTTACTTATTTCCTTGAGGAATATAAACGTGGACGCACACCAAATCCTGATGTCATGTGTAACCGCGAGATCAAATTTGGTGATTTTCTTAAAAAAGCTGAAGAGCTAAATGCTGATTATTTAGCTACAGGTCATTATGCTAGAGTCGAACGCAATGCTGACGGTACTACAAAGCTATTGCGAGGCGTAGATAACAATAAAGATCAAACGTATTTTCTTAATGCGCTAAGTCAACAGCAGCTTGCCAAAGCGATGTTTCCGATCGGACATCTGCCAAAGCCAGAGGTAAGAAAAATAGCTGAAGCTGCAGGTCTATATACTGCGAAGAAAAAAGATAGTACGGGTGTTTGCTTTATTGGGGAACGTAACTTCAAACAATTTTTAAGTCAATATTTGCCTGCGCAGCCGGGGGATATGGTTGATATCATAAGCGGGGACATAAAAGGACGCCATGACGGCTTAATGTACTATACGCTTGGACAACGCCAAGGCTTAGGTATTGGAGGCAGCGGAAACGGTGACCCGTGGTTTGTAGCAGATAAGGATTTGGAAAGTAATATTTTATATGTCGTTCAAGGCGATCAGCATCCTAGTCTTTATTCTGAAAGCTTGCATGCAACCGATATGAACTGGATCATTCCAGATGAAATGCAAGATACGATACAATGCACCGCTAAATTCCGATATCGCCAGCCTGATCAGGAAGTAACCGTGAAAAAGCTTCCGAACGGTGAAGCACTTATTACGTTTGCGAAGCAGCAAAAAGCGATTACACCAGGACAAGCCGTTGTGCTGTACGATGGTGAAGTATGTCTTGGCGGAGGCATTATCGCTATGGTCAATAAAATTTCTAGCAAGTAATTAATATACGATAGTTGTTCAAGGATTCTGAGATAATGTCATCAATCCTTGAACAACATCGAATAATACTTAAAGCTGGGGACTACTCTTTCGAAGTTCATTATTACAGCGTTTTACCCCGACAGAAGTTATTCGAAGTTGCTCCATTCCGATAATCGAAAAAATATAGCGATGCCCCTCCTGTTCATAGATCACGCTTTGACCTAGATGAGGTGGGAATTGTATGTTTGCATACATGAATCCACCGATCGAATCCATATCATCCGCTTCCAAATGAATATTGAAGAAGCTATTCACTTCCTCGATGAGTAGCATAGCACTTAGTCTATAATCATCATGCTTTAGCCTAATAATACGTAGCTCCTCTTGATCAAATTCATCCTGAATATCTCCGACGATCTCTTCAATTATGTCTTCCATGGTTACCATTCCAGAAGTTCCACCGTATTCATCAATTAACAATGCGATCTGTGTTTTTTGATTCTGCATCATTGACAGCAACTGAGAAATCTCTATGCTTTCCGGTACCGTTATAATCGGACGAATCCATTTTTGCCATTGTGCTCGCGAGTCATTCGCTTCATACATCGCAAGTAAATCTTTAATATGCATAAATCCGATAATATCATCCTTATCCTCGTTCACTACCGGATATCGTGTTCGCATATGATTGATAGCAATATTAATATTTTCCTTAAAGCTCAAATGCTGCTCCAAACAAATCATATCAATTCTTGGTGTCATCACCTCTCTAGCTATCTTCTCCTGAAGGTCCTCTAAGTCATTTTTAATCAAGCTATAGCCTTGCTCACTGGTTTCGAGCTTATTAGCAATAGTATGAGCTGCTCCGTTATTCATCCTTAGCGCTTGAAGAAACCCATTGTGCCACTTATGGCGAAAGCGAGCTTCTAACCAAAGCAAGATCAGCGTCAGAGCAATCAAAAGTAAACCTAATACTGCTTCACTCGAATACAACTCATTAGCTGCAAGAAGATTGTGAAGAGCGATAGAAAGCTTCATAACAAGCATTCCAATCACACATAAGCATAGCGCCGACAAAACTTTAACGAGTTGCTTTTGTTTCTTTATAAAGTTCAGCAAACGTTGCTTTGTGGATGAATCGTTAATTTCAGTCATCATACAGAAGAAAGCGCTGTACATAATGAATAGCAAACCAATACTGATGATTGTCCATCCTATCGATGCGGGGTCATCCAAGCCGTTTATGTCATCCAGAAGCTGGATAACATACACCTCCCTTCGTTTTTTTGAGAATGACTTTTGCTATAATTATGACATATATATTCAAGATAGCTCGCTCGTTATTCCTACCTTTTTAGGGTTACTTTCTTTTCGTTTGTTCATAAGATGTTCGAACTCTTCGCTGTAAAACTTGGTTTTTAGTCAGCATCATTTGATATAATTCAAAATGATAATAAATAGAGGAGGATTTACTTTTGAAAAAAATAGTAATGCTTTGTTGTGTACTTTTTGTTTTAATGCCTTTTCAAGCGTTCGCTCATTCTAAAATGACCGAATCTATTCCTGTAGACAATGAGACGGTTAGCGAGTCTCCTGAACGAATTTCACTCAAATATAATACAAGCATATCGTCAGTGAGCACGTTTACGCTCGTCAATGAAAATGGAGAAGAGCAGACGGTTGACAATATTGCAGTTAATGACAATGAATTAAGCGGTGATGTTGCTGCAGAACTAGCAAACGGAACCTATACGGTGCAATGGAATATTATTGGTGCGGATGGTCATGCTATTGAAGGCACATCTACGTTTACCGTTCAAGCAACTGAGCTAGCACCGACAGACGCTGCTAATGACACCGAACAAGACACTGCTACTGCAGAGCCAGATGCAGAACCCTCAGTAGAACCTTCAATTGAGCCAACACCTGAAGCTACTGCACAAGCGAGCTCAGACAACAGTTCAGACGTTGCAACAGAGGATAATCAAGCTGACACAAGTAAAAGCTCATTTATGTGGCCATATGTCGTAATTGGTATTCTTATTATTGCAGCCGTTGTATTCGCAATGCGCAAACGTAAATAACATGCAGTATATTGCTGAGTTTTTATTATATATATGCTTTGCCCTTGTAATGGGAAGCATCATCATGCAAAATGTACCGCAGCGCTTTAAACCGACGATCGTTGTTCCTAAAGCGCTGCTAGTTTTATCAATTAGCGCAATACCAATATTATCGTATGTTCCGCTACATACGACAGCAATGGAATTTAAACAGTCTTTCAAGCTTAGCTATGCTGCCATGATGAAAAGCATTTTGCTTGATTTGCAAATTGGAGAAGCATGGCTTTGGACAACACTTGGTGCAGCAGGACTTGCTATCATAATAGGTGTTCCTGCATTTGCTAAGGACCGGAATATGCCTAAAGTTGCTCTTATGCTTACCTTGCTGCTTACTTTCTGGTTAGGCTATGGCAGTCATGTAGCCTCACTTGATGCCATCAACGGCTTAATCGTACATACAGGTCATTTCACTGCTGTAGCCGTCTGGCTTGGCATCTTGTTCGTTGTAAGCTGGTTCGCAAAGGATGACAGCAACTGGACGGCTTTCCTACGATGGTTTTCGCCACTAGCCATTACATGCGTAATCGTGGCACTCATTGCTGGATTTACACTAATGTCTTATACCGTTCCTCAGATTACCAATGCACTGATGCTTAACTACGGGCAGCTCATGCTGCTTAAGCATGCCAGCATAATACCGCTGCTATGGCTCGCATACAGCAACGGTTTTATGTACCCGCAGCTTGCACGCAAAGGAGCTTTACCTTCACAGCTTAAGCTGCTGCGAGTGGAAAGCATTATTGCATTATTCGTACTAGGCTTTACGGCAATGATGGGACAGACAGCCCCACCGCACAATGTATTGGAAACGCTGCGAACAGAAACACCTTCAAGTTTATTTACGATCATCTACCAAGGTTCTTTCAGTCCTGATCTGCAGCTCGTATGGAGCTGGAACATGAGTAGTCTGCTATTATTGGCAGCTGCAATACTAGTGTTGTATGCAATTCGCATTGCCTTTAAGCAACGTAGCACCCTATGGATCATACTGCTCAGCATTGTGTTGATTGTATTTGTTTATCTAGCTGTAATGTTCGGTATAAACCCGCTAGAAGCTGGCATCTAATGCTTAGTATTAGCCATGGCAAGTGATTCTTCGTTGAATAGCGTCATCTTGCTCTGTCAAGCGCAAGTGCAAAAGAAGCTAGATAGAAAATATTTTTCTATCTAGCTTCTTTTCGTTTTGACTTATTGGTTGCACCCATTTTTTCGTTAAATAGAAATAAGATCTTTTACCGAAAAATCCATCTTCAGCTCGTGAACTCATACATAAACGTTATTTTCAACAATGAAAGTGTTTTCAATAGATTACAGCTATTTCTTTTAATCTTTGCTCAACTTTTTCAAGTTACTTTACTTGTTAGCAAATAGTACCAATCAAGTGCGATATAAGCTATCATGTAAGCATACGATACCGATTGTTTTGAATGGAGGCCTATACTTCAATGAGTGATTTTGATGGACATGATGAACTAAGTGAGCGCAGACGCAACAAACTTAAATTAATGCGCTTCGATCAAGAGCAACAAGACTTAGTTATTACTGAAAAACCTAAGGAAACGTTTGAAGATGTCGGTGGGTTGGATGACGTTAAAAAGAAAATTAATCTTAATTTTATATTGCCAATTAAGCAGCCAGAGGTGTTCGCTGCGTATGGAAAAGAAGTCGGTGGCAGCATATTGCTGTACGGGCCGCCAGGATGCGGAAAAACATTTTTAGCAAGGTCGATCGCAGGTGAAATTGAAGCGAATTTTCTTCATATCGAGCTGCAAGCGATTCTATCGATGTATGTTGGCCAAAGCGAAGTCAATCTACATGATATTTTCGAACGCGCTCGTGAAAACAAACCCTGTGTCATTTTCATAGACGAGCTAGATGCTATGGGCGGAAGCCGTAATCAAATGCGCCAGCATCATGACCGCATGCTAGTCAATCAGCTTCTGCTCGAGCTCGATGGAATTCAGGCGCTTAACAGTGGCGTATTCGTCATCGGTGCTACGAATACACCTTGGTATTTGGATTCGGCTTTGCGCAGACCTGGTCGATTTAACCATATGATGTTTGTACAACCGCCAGGTGAAAGTGAACGTGAATTAATTCTTAAGCTAAAGCTTGATAATAAACCGGTAGGAAAACTAGATTTACAGCAAATTGCAAAGCAAACGAAGTATTTTTCTGGCGCTGATCTAGAACAGCTCATTCGAGATGCTGTCGAGCGAGCACTAGAACGAACGCTTGAAACAGGGAGCATTCAACCGATTGAGCAAAGTGATTTGTTACAGGCAGCAAAGCGTCGCAAAGCAACGACTGTCGAATGGTTTTCTACTGCTAAAAACTATGCTACCTTCAGCGATCCTAATGGCGACTACGAAGGCATCTTAGCCTATATGAAAAGCAATGGCTTAAAATAAGGCGGAGTACCAATTAGCAGGAGGCAACCTATGGAAACAGAACTTATCCATAACATTACGCTATCTAGAGTTCATCAGCTTATGGAGTGGAAGCGATATAAGGAAGCATTAGATGAAACTGTGAAGCTAATGCAGGAAGATCCAGAGGATTCTGAAACTTATTCCACAATAGCTCTTATATACTATCATCAGGATCAATACGAGCAGGCGCTCCATTGGAGCGACGAAGCATTGCGTCGTAATCCTGAAAATTTGCAAGCGTGGTATGTTAAAACGTTAACGTACTACGATACAGAAAGCTGGAAAAACTTTGATTCTACGATCGAGGAAGCGATTAGGCTTGATCCCGATGAAGCGATATATTACTTTCTGCTTGCAAATAGAAAGTGCACTCGCAATCAATATGAACCAGCTAAACAGCAGCTTTTAATTGCACTGGAGCTTGACCCAGAGCAAGCATTATATTTAGCCAATTTAAGCTATATTGAAGCACTGCTTGGCAATATGGAAACTGCAGAGTATCTTGAGAAGGAAGCGCTAAAGCGTGATGCCGAATCAAAAACGGTATATCTATACTTAAGCTGGTCAGCAGATCGGCGTGGTGATGATGAAGCTCAGCTCCTTTATCTGAAAAATGCAATTCAGCTTGATCCAGACAATGAACAAATTCGCAATGAATACTTAGAAGGATTACAAAAATCATATTTCTTCTATCGAATAGTATTAATGCCAAGTAAATTAATTAATCGCATGAAGCCATGGCAAGTGTTTTTAAGCTGGTTCATTGCTTGGCTCGTATTCCGTCCGCTCGTTGTTGTTTTCATCGCCGTATATGTATTAGCCTATTGGCTTAGCAAATGGCTCGTACATGTTAAAGTGTTCGGCTGGAAGTTTAGACGGAATAAATAAATGGGTATAAAGCGTTTGTACGCAAAAAAGCTGTTCCACGTCGTTTGCTTGACTGGTGGAACAGCTTTTGTTTACTTTAAGCTATTCATTGAGTTAATGCTTTGTTAATGCTCCCTTTTAAGTGAGTGCTTTTCTAGCTCATACGTGCTGACGTTGCGGCATACAGAAGGTTTCCGTCACTGTTCAACTTTGACCACTGTAGTAAAGGATTCTAGTGCAAGGATCGCATTTACGTAAAGCAACATCTCCGATCGACCTACTTCTGCCTTTTTCTTTTCTCTTGATTGATCGCGATCTTAGATTCAGCACCCTGCTCTGTCGCTTTATATAACTCGACTTGAGCGATTCGATCCGGCAAATATTGCTGTTTTACGTAATGATTCGGATAGTCATGCGGATACTGGTAGCCTTTATGGCCGAGCTGCTCAGCTCCCTTATAGTGCGTGTCCCGTAAGTGATGCGGTACTTCATCCACACCAAACTGCTCAATCAAGCTATAAGCCTTACCGATCGCTACAGCCGTCGCATTGGACTTCGGACTTTCTACAGCGAATAATATAGCCTGCGCAATATTGTACTTCGCCTCCGGCCAACCGATCTTATGATAGGCATCCATAGCGGTTACCGCCTGCACCATCGCTTGTGGGTTAGCAAGACCGATATCCTCACTGCATGCGACGATTAAGCGACGCAAAAAGGTCATAGGGTCCATTCCTAACTTCTCAACCGCATAGAGAAACCAATAAAGTGCTGCGTCGCTGGAACCGCGAACGCTTTTATGAAAAGCAGACAACACATCATACTGCATCGACGTATCTGCGCGTATTGTACGTTTGCGAATCGATTCCTGCGCAATGTCGAGCGTAATATGTACCGTTCCATCACTGCTTGAGCTCGTTGTAACAGCGGCAAGCTCAAGTGCGTTCAAAGCTCTACGAATATCCCCGCCTGCCATAAGAGCAAAATGCTCCAACGCTTCCTCATCAACGTTAAGCTTCATAAAGCCGAGTCCCTTAACCGAATCAGCAAGCGCCCGTTCCATAGCGATCATCGCATGCTTTGGCTCTAGCGGTTCCAACTGAAACAGCGTCGAGCGCGACATTAAAGCTCCATTCACATGATGAAATGGATTTTCTGTCGTTGCACCGATAAAAATAATGATACCCTGCTCGACAGCTGGCAGCAGTGCATCCTGGCGAGACGTATTAAAGCGATGAACTTCGTCAAGAAACAAAATTGTTTTTTTACCGTACAGCGCTTTATTGTTTTTAGCTCGCTCAATAACTTCTCTTACGTCCTTTACTGATGCATCCACTGCATTCAATCGTACAAATTCGCCTTTCGTATGCTGCGAGATTATATTTGCTAGAGTTGTTTTTCCACAGCCTGGCGGTCCGTACAAAAGAATAGAGCTAATCTGGTCGCTTTCTATTGCTCTTCGCAGCAGCTTTCCAGAACCGATTATATGCTCCTGACCAATATATGCATCCAATGTTTGAGGCCTCATGCGATCTGCCAGCAGCTTATGCTCGATATTAGGCTGCTGCTCATCTTCTAATGTGAATAAATCCATACTCAACACAACCTATTCAAGTAATAATGTTTATTATAACATAAAAGAACATTTGTTCTTAAGCTGAAATAATAATCCTCATCATTCAAACACTAGAAAGCTCAATACGTCAAAAAAAGGATCGCACCTCTACGAAGTGCGATCCTTATTCGTTAAAACGACGTAATTAATCCATCTTATTTATGCCGTTTTGCTTGATTACTCTTAATAAATTTTCTTGCGTTTTTCATACCGCCAACTTCAGCAAACATCGAATTTAGCTTTTCCGTCTCGATTTGTCTAGAGTTTAAGCTTTCATATTTGGCTTCCTTCTTTAATTTGAAGTAGCTTTCCAATCTTGCGGCGGCTAACTTTCCGTCGTTAATTGCTTGTTGTACCGCGCACTTAGGCTCATTCGTATGGGTGCAATCTGAAAATTTGCATAAAGCAGCCAAGTCTTCAATATCAGAAAAAGCTTTCGCGAGATCAGCGCTCTCGATACCAAGCTCTCGCATGCCAGGTGTATCAATTATAACCCCACCATCGGGCAATACGAAAAGTTCCCGGTGAGTAGTTGTATGTCTGCCTCTGTCGTCATTCCTTGTTTCGTTCGTAGTCATAGTTGACGAACCTAATAGCCGGTTAATCAGCGTTGATTTCCCAACACCGGATGATCCGATGAATACGAAGGTTTTTCCGAACGCCATATACTCTTTGACAGACATAAATCCATCATCGGATAAACCTGACGTTACTACGACATCAACACCAATGGCAACCGTTGAAAGTTCACTAAGCTTCTCTTGCAGATCGTCACACACATCTGATTTGGTCAGTACGATAACCGGCGCCGCCCCGCTCTCCCAAGCAACAGACAGATACCGTTCGATTCTACGAATATTAAAATCATTATTAAGCGCCATGCAAATAAACACGATATCCATGTTGGCTGCTACGATCTGAACATCATTCGATGTGCCGGCAGCTTTACGTTCGAAAGAAGTCTTTCTTGTTAGCACATGATGAATGATCGCATTACCGTTACTGTTATCTGTACGATCCAACATAACAAAGTCGCCTACAGCTGGATAATCCGCTAACGATTGGACTCCATATCGAAATTTACCTGAAATCTCAGCCGTTAGCTCACCATTCTCTGTAATTACCTTATACAAATCTTTATACTGAGACGAGACACGTCCGATGTTCAAATCATCATATGATGTAGGCTCCTGAACATATCTTTCAGTCAGCCCTATATTTTTCATCACTATATTCACTTGTTATCCTCCTAAAGTTTAATCAGAACCTTGGGAGGTGTGGGCATTTATTATTTTGCACAAACCTCCCCGTTAGCTACAATCTGAGCAACAATCGAAGTTGTGTTTTGTTTTATCATAAGACAACTACCCCTTTCATAAATGATGGAAGTTTCAACTTTCACGCTAACATGATCTTCATGAGCTGTCAATTAAGGATTTAGCTATTTTAGCTCGTCCTCCTTAATATGCAATGGTGCACCAATAACCCCCGAACGTCGTACTGTAACTTTAGCATTCACAGAAATCTCAATTTCCGGAAAAATATCTTCCCACTTTTCACTTAATTCATTCCACTTTCTAGGATGTGTTCGATATAGCTCTTGTCCAATCCCGAGAATATCCGCCCTTAGTTCCATCTGGACTATTTCGATGGTCTGTTCAACTCTTGTTTTTATCGCGTTGCTTAGTGCTTCTTCAACCTTTTTTATATGTAATGGATCCCTTAAATCTAAATTCGTATCGTTCTCGTAAACCGGACCCTCTGCTTCTAGAAAAATATTCACCTTAACGTCATGTCTTTGCAGAATGAATCGAATTTTCCTCGAAGCACCTACTACATCAAAACTGACCTCGCCTTCTTCCCCTGGTACTTGAGTCGTAACGACTCCCTTGTTCAACATATCCCTGATCCAAAGTAAGCCGCGCATTTTCTCGATGTTCAAAAAACCTACAAGTTTGTAGTCTTTTATTACAGCAGAGCCGTTTAATCGAAATGTCGAATCGGAATTGCCCTTAGATTCCTTCAATACTGAGGTCGGTCTTACTTCCAATACATCAATTGTCGGAACAATTCCATCAGTGGCCATCTCTGTTACAATATTCCCTAGTTTTGAGCCGGTCGCTATCTTAGATTTTGCAAGCTCCATTATCGCTGTACCAGGAACCTGCTCCGAAGGAATTGAAATATCTAACAGCTCCCCTGCCTTCCTACCTCTCACAATAAAAACATACGTCCTTAATCTGCTATCAGGATCTCGGGTATAATAGTCGAGCACATCCTTCAACCCTCGCTCAGCCAGCGACTCTCCGATCAGAAGGACTCTACGGTGGGAGACAAACAACTCTCGGGAGGATCTTTCTTGAAGATGCTGCATCATGTCGTTGATGTTCTTTCCTTTTGCGCTTATTGTATAAAAGCCTTTATCTGCTGTTCCCTTTCCATTTTCCGCTCCACCACCTGAAGGCAGGGGAATCTGAACAGTCCCGATTATTCCCCCATCTTCATCCACATCAATGGCTGACATCATAACAATACCTAGTCTGTTAATTTCCTTGCGATCCCAGCAGCCCGATAATAGCAGAGATATACAAATGAATAAGATGTATACGACGGGCACTGTCTTCATAGCATTCATCCCTTTCCTTCACCTTCTTCAGGATCAGGCTTTTGCCCTTTCGGGATTCTTACACTAGCTTTACTCCCCGTTATTAGCTCCGGCCGCAAGTTCATCTTCCACCAAGGCGCACGAACAAAAATATCCTTCCAGCTGGATAATTTCATAGGAGCAATCGGGGCTAAGTATGAAATTCCGAACGAACGCAAGCTGCAGAGATGAATGAGAGTAATCATGACCCCAACCGTTACTCCGTATAAGCCTAAAATCCCAGCCAAGAAAATAAAAGGAAAACGAAGAATACGTAACGAGATCCCTAAACTGAAATTCGGAATAGTAAATGAGGCGATTCCCGTTATAGCGACCACAATAACCATCGCTGCTGATACAATACCTGCTTGTACCGCCGCTTGTCCGATGACGAGAGCTCCCACAATACTGACAGCTTGACCAACCTGGCGGGGTAGCCTCAACCCCGCCTCGCGCAATCCTTCGAATGTTATCTCCATAATTAACGCCTCAACAATAGCAGGAAACGGTACTGGATCTCTTGAGGCGGCAATGCTGAGCAAAAGGCTGGTTGGAATCATTTCTTGGTGATACGTTGTAAGAGCTACGTATACCGCGGGTAAAAAAAGTGTGACGAGAAGTGCACCAAAACGGATAAACCGAATGACAGATCCAACCCAATATCGCTCATAATAATCTTCATTGGCAATTAAACCACCCCAGAAGGTAATCGGTACGATCAGAGCAAAAGGGGTATTATCCAACATAATTGCAACCCTGCCCTCTTGCAAGTTTGCTGCCACAACATCCGGCCGCTCCGTATTCTGAACCGTTGGAAAAGGAGAATAAGGTGCATCTTCAATGAATTCTTCGATATATCCAGACTCAAGAACACAATCGATTTCAATTTGTTTCAACCGTTCACGTACTTCTTGCACAAGCGATTCTTTAGCGATACCTTCCAAATAAGCGATAACAATCTCCGTATTAGAGGTGTCTCCGATCTTTAGAGATTCCAATTTGAGTTTTGGCGATTTTATCTTTCTACGGAGAAGGCTTGTATTGGTGCGAATATTTTCGTTAAACCCTTCTCTTGGCCCTCGAATGACAGATTCTGAGCTTGGTTCTTCAACATTTCTCATCATCCAGCCTTTTACATCAAGGATAAGCGCAGTCGTCGTTCTGTCCATTATAATTGCTGTTTCTCCGGATAGGACACCGGCTACAACCACGTCCAAGTCGGATGTTGTCTTGGCTTGTCCTACGGCAACGATTTGCTCTTTAATGAACAAGACAAGATCTTCTCTAGCTAGTGCCGAACGATTGTCATACATAAGCGGCTTGAGGATCATTTGATCAATGCGCTGATTATCGACTAGCCCATCCACAAATACAAGAATAGCATCATTTTTCCCGTGAATTCGAAATTTCCTGAAGACCACATCGGAGCAATGTAGAAACATTTGTTGTAAGCATCGCTCATTGACGACTAGATTAGAATCCAGAAAGATCTGCTGTGAAGACTGTGACTCATCGGCACTAGAGTTGGATGGCTGCATTTGCTGTTTTGATTGTGTGTAATTTACTTTTCTAAATATGTCAAATTACCTCCAATGCATTGAAAGCTCTTCATCTTATTAAATTTTATGTTTCCTTAAATGCTCAAATCTATGCGGTAACTAACACCACTTTTGTATTAAACTTTCTCGTTTTGTAAATAATCTATGAGAATCTGTATTAAGGGGGGAAATATGTGGAGAGAATATCAAACTACCAACTGCTTTCTCTTACTTTGATGTTTCAAATCGGCACGACGATTATTTTCGGATTTGCTTCAACCGCAGGAAAAGATGCCTGGATCGCCGTATTGATTTCTACTGCAATAGGTATTGTAATTACATATGGGAATATTATGCTTATGAAACTCAACCCTGGCTTGACGCTTGTCGAATGGTTTCCTAAACAATGGGGCAAATGGATCGGAACTCCCATAGCATGGCTTTATCCTTTTCTCTTTCTCTATATAGCGGGGCGAATCATTTCGGATTTGACATTTCTAATCCCGGCCACTTTGATGCCGCTCACTCCGCCTTTATTTTTGTTAATATTTTTCATGATCCCGGTTGCCTACGCATTGTACCATGGCATTGAAGTAGTGGGGCGTCTAGGAGGTCTGCTGTTATTAGTTCTTCTCCTATTGTTCACCTTTGAGCTCGTTCTGCTTATGTTTGATAAAGAGATGTACAATACGAGGAATATTTTACCAATTGCTGGCGAAGGGTTTAAGGATATTCTGGAAGCAGTATGGCCAACTGGAATTACGCAATCGTTTGGAGAAATCTTAATATTTGGTATGATTTGGCCGCTTGTTAAGCATCAGGATCGCGTACTCAAGACTGCTTTATTCTCAACCCTTTTGACGGGGCTGTTTCTAGCCATTAGTAACATCCTCGCTGTACTTTCATTAGGTGAAGTTATCTTTAAGCGCTCTTATTTTCCGTTATATTTGCTGCTAACTCAAGTTTCTTTTGGGGATTTTATAGAAAACCTGGATGTATTCGGTGTGACTTACTTTTTCGTTACTGCGTTTTTCAAGATCACCCTTTACCTGTTCGCAGCCATTCGCGGTATTCAAATTTTGACGATGATGCAGTCCTCAAGCCACCGTCTTATTATTCCAGTATGCTTAGCTGCTCTATTTGTAGGGATGACAATGTCAGAAAATATTATGGAGCACATTACAGGTGTGCATATGAAGATTCTATCGCCTTATCTATGGGTTCCTTTATTGCTGGTACTTCCTTTTTTACTTTTAATAACAAGTCTTATTCGTAAAGGGCTGGTCAAATCATGAAGTTTCCTTGGCAATCAAAGGTTATGCTTGAAAATCCATGGCTAATGATATTATTCCTTGTTTGCTTAGCCTTATTAGGCTCTATCTTTACATGGTTCAGACAATGGCAGTCTAGCCGCAACAATAAGAAGGAAAACGTCAATATCGATGAATAACTATTAATCAAAAGTTAACTGGTGCTCCCGCGCATGAAATTCATTATAGCTTCGAATCGAATCTTATCACTACAATCTTCACAGACAAGTGGTGATTTTTTATTTTCTTTGAATTGTCTGTACTTTTCCGTCCCTTCTAATGCCTGAAAATTTTGTTTACAAATAGTACAAACGATCTTAAAAGAAAACATATTTTACCCCCCAATGATAGGTTTACATCTCTTATCTCTACGTCAACTTGCCCCAGTACACATCTGTCCGATAGATCATCGTAACAATTCCTGCTTGTTCATATCGAGAAAATAACGCTTTAATATCGTTCATAAATGCTTCATAGCGGACATCCTGCTCGGTAATGCTAAAAGAGGATGATTGAATTCTACCGATAAGCTGCTCATATTGCAGCGGCTGTTCATAATAAAAGCTAACAAGCTGCGGTTTGCTGCAAAAAAAAGTAGCTAATGCTTTGACACTCATTTGCTTATGTTTGACTTGATCATACTGCTCCCCATACTGCATAAATAGCGATTCATAGTCTCGTACAAATTCAGACGCTTGTACATCTCGCTGGTTCCAAAGCAGTACAACGTCTGCTTGCGGTTTCAGTACTCTTATAAATTCCGTGCGAGCACGCTCCTGATCAAACCAATGAAACGATTGCGCACATACAATTCCGTCCACGCTATGATCCGTGAGCCCTGTCTTTTCAGCAGAACCATTTCTTACGCTAAGCTTATTCGATTGCAGCGCATTCTGTTCTTTATAATATGCTTGCAGCTGCTCAGTAAGCTCAATACGCATATCATCATTTGGTTCAATTGCGATAACCTCATTGCCTTGCTCTAGCAATAGCTTTGTAAAAATACCCGTTCCTGCTCCGACATCCGCTATTCGTTTTTCCTGCGTCCAACCGATCGTTTCTCGTAAATGATTGATGACTTGCGGCGGGTAACTAGGGCGGTACTTTACATATTGCTTTGAACGGCCTGAAAATCGTGTAGTAGAATTCATAATACTTCCTCCTTTGTATTCCTCATTAGTGTAATTGTACAAAAAGTCAAATACTTCGTCTATCTTACCCATTATGTATAGCAAAAAGAGGACTATTCAAGCAGAAGATCTTTCGCTCGAATAGCCCCTTTATAACGATCATATCCTAATCGCTTTATCGCACATCGTTTACAACTTATTTCAACAAATCGTTAACTACCGCGCTAGCCATTACTAGCCCCGCTACACTTGGTACAAAAGCAGTGCTCGCTGGCGGCTGCTGCGCCTTACGAATTTCCGGAGCATTTTCAGGCACGATGCGCTGTGTTACATCTACACGTGGTTTGATTGGCTCCTCATCGGAAAATACAACCTTAACCCCTTTTTTAATGCCGTCCTTGCGAAGCTTCGTACGTACGACACGCGCAACTGGGTCAGTATGCGTTTTTGAAATATCTGCTATTCTGAAGCGCGTTGGATCCATTTTATTAGCTGCACCCATACTAGATATAATCGGTATATTACGGTTCAAGCACTCTTTGATCAGATGCACTTTATAAATAATCGTATCGGAAGCGTCAACCACGTAATCAAGCTTATATTCAAAAAACTTTTCATACGTTTCTTCCGTATAGAACATGCGCAGTGCAATAGCGTCGCATTCCGGATTAATCAACTTTATGCGGTCACGCATCAGATCAGCTTTAGGCTGGCCGATAGTAGTCGTTAATGCATGAATTTGACGATTAATATTCGTAATGTCTACTACGTCCTTATCAACTAGCAAAATACGGCCTACGCCTGTTCTGGCCAAAGCTTCAGCGGCAAAAGTTCCCACGCCTCCGATGCCCAGCACAGCCACCGTACTGTTTTTCATCTTCTCCAGTCCTTCAGGACCGATAGCCAACTCTGTACGAGAAAATTGATGAAGCATATAGCTTGATTGCCCCCTTTTCGTTCCAGTAATTATTCTTGGTCAGCTGCTCCTGCTTGAACCGCCGCAGGCTTCGGTTTTACAACAGTGCGAATGTGAAGCTGTTCAAGCTGAGATAGCTCAACTTCAGACGGTGCATCACATAGCAGATCCGTTGCACTAGCTGTTTTAGGGAATGCAATCGTTTCACGTAGATTAGTACGTCCTGCAAGCAGCATCACTAGGCGGTCAAAGCCGAATGCGATACCACCGTGCGGAGGCGTACCATAGTCGAATGCATCAAGCAAGAAGCCGAACTTCTCATGTGCTTCTTCCATTGTAAAGCCAAGCGCTTTGAACATTTTTTCTTGAACATCACGTTTGTAGATACGCATCGATCCGCCACCCACTTCGTAGCCATTCAACACTAAGTCATACGCTTGTGCACGGATTTGTCCAGGATCGGTATCGAAGTAAGCAATATCATCTTCGTTAGGACGAGTGAACGGATGATGCTCTGCAACGTAACGCTTCGCTTCTTCGTCATATCCTAGCAATGGGAAGTCTACCACCCAAGCGAATTTGAACTCTGATTCGTTAATTAGGTTCAGATCTTTACCTAGCTTCAAGCGTAGGTTCCCAAGCACGTCAGCAACTACTTTTGGCTTATCTGCAGAGAATGTAAGCAAGTCGCCTTCTTCTACGCCTAGACGTTCAGTTAACGCTGCAATTTCTTCTTCCTTCAAGAACTTAACGATTGGACCTCTCCACTCGCCGTCTTTCACTTGAATCCAAGCAAGACCTTTACCGCCATAGCGTGCAGCAAACGGCTGCAGATCGTCAAGCTCTTTACGGCTCCAGTTAGCACAACCCTTTGCATTTAACGCTTTAACTACTCCGCCTTTTGAAGCAACAGTAGCGAACACTTTTACTTCACTAGTTGCAACGATATCTGTAATATCTTCGATTTCAAGACCGAAGCGAAGGTCTGGCTTATCAGAACCGTATTTGTTCATTGCATCTTTGTACGTAATACGTTGGAACGGAAGCTGAAGCTCTACGCCAACAGTCTCACGAAGTAGCTTCGACATCAGCTGTTCCATCATGCCTAGCAATTGATCCTGAGACAAGAAAGAAGTCTCGATATCAACTTGTGTAAACTCTGGTTGACGGTCAGCACGCAAGTCTTCATCACGGAAGCAGCGAGCGATTTGATAATAACGCTCAACGCCACCAACCATTAGAAGTTGCTTGAAAATTTGTGGTGATTGCGGTAGCGCGAAAAATTCACCTTCATGGACACGGGATGGAACAAGATAATCACGAGCTCCTTCAGGTGTGCTCTTCGTTAAGATTGGTGTTTCAACATCGATAAAGCCTTCTCCATCTAAATAATCACGGAAAATTTTAGCCGCTTTGGAGCGAAGCAACAACGTTTTATGCATTTCTGGACGACGAAGGTCCAAGTAACGGTATTTTAAACGAATGGATTCATCAACTTCAACACCATCTTCAATCGCGAATGGCGGAGTTTTTGCAGTGTTCATAATTTCAATTTCAGTAACGCGCACTTCAATTTTACCTGTAAATAGGTTGTCGTTAAACGTCTCTGGATCACGCTCAACTACAGTACCTTTAACCGCTAACACATACTCATTACGTGCACGATCTGCAATATCAAGTGCTTCACCAGAAAAGTCTGGGTTGAACACGGTTTGCACAATACCTGTGCGATCACGAAGATCGATGAATAGTACTCCGCCAAGGTCACGGCGACGCTGTACCCAGCCGTTTAGTGTTACTTCTTTTCCTACATCTGCAAGAGATAACGTCCCGCAGTTTGTTGTTCTCAACATAGACATATGAAGTCCCTCTTTCTTAACGATATCGTTTAATTTTATTTATTAGCTGCTAACACTTCAGCAAGCTCTTGTAGCTTCACAGCACGCTGCTCACCAGTAGCCATTTCCTTCAATGTGATCTCACCATTAGCGAGCTCATCATCACCAAGAATAGCTGTGTATTTTGCTTGCATACGATCGGCAGATTTCATTTGTGCCTTCATCTTGCGTCCTTGATAATCTCGCTCTGCACGAATGCCTGCGCTGCGTAGCTCATAAACAAGCTTCGTTACCTCGCGATCTGCTGCTTCACCAAGTGCAATGAGATATACATCAAGAGAAGTCAGATCAGGCAGCTTAGTAGCTTGGTGCTCAAGCAATATAATCGTACGCTCGAGACCAAGTCCAAAGCCTACACCTGGCTGGTCAGGGCCACCGATATCAGCAACAAGACCGTTATAGCGTCCGCCACCGCCTACTGTATCGATCGCGCCAATGCCTTCAGCTTTAAACTCAAATGCTGTGTGCGTATAATAATCCAAGCCGCGTACAAGACGATGGTTGATTTCAAAAGGAATGCCCATATCGCTTAAGTGCTGCTGGACTTTCGAAAAATGCTGCTCACATTCCTCATCCAAGCTGTCAAGAATTGACGGCGCATCTATAAACTGATGCTGATCGACTTTACAATCAAGCACTCGCAATGGATTCCGATCGATGCGGCTTTGGCAGTCCTTACAAAGCAGCTCACGCTTAGGCTCTAGATAGCTCAGCAGCTTACTGCGAAATGCAGCACGAACTTCTTGCGTACCAACAGAGTTAATCTCTACTCGTACACCTTTAAGACCAACCTCTGTGTAAAAAGTGTAGCCTAAAGCAATCACTTCAGCATCAAGTGCTGGATCGACAGAGCCTACAGCTTCTACACCGAACTGATTGAACTGACGATATCTTCCCGCTTGCGCACGCTCATAACGGAACATCGAACCAATATAATACAGCTTGGAAACGTCAGGCTCGCCATACAGCTTATTCTCTACGTATGCGCGCATAACACCGGCTGTACCTTCTGGTCTAAGTGTCAGTTTGCGATCACCACGATCGATGAAATTATAGGTTTCTTTCTCTACAATATCTGTTGTCTCACCTACGCCGCGATGAAACAGCTCTGTTGCTTCAAACATCGGTGTACGGATTTCTCTAAAATTGTAGCGTCGGCAAATTTCGCGAGCTTTAGACTCGACATATTGCCATTTTTCCACTGTACCCGGCAAAATATCCTGCGTACCAGGAGATCTTTGGAAAGACATAACTAACCCTCCTCAAAACTTTTCTACTACCTTGAATAACTTCTCCGAAGAAAAGTTACATCGAAAGCATAAGCTCAAAACTTTTCTACTACCTTGAATAACTTCTCCGAAGAAAAGTTACATCGAAAGCATAAGCTCAAAACTTTTCTACTACTTTGAATAACTTCTCCGAAGAAAAGTTACTT
>Ga0160467_100555_pt1 | contig 33397 bp, 34 predicted proteins | sample HID1972I_E11MG_FD_108221 | JGI IMG/M metagenome (GOLD analysis project Ga0160467, IMG submission 108221) | Enriched pill bug-associated microbial communities from UW Madison campus, WI, USA - HID1972I_E11 MG | ecosystem: Host-associated > Arthropoda: Insects > Digestive system > Unclassified ... | reverse complement strand
GGAAAAGTAAGCCGCATGCAATTGCAGGAGGTAAGGTTTCGTCTTTTTCCGGTCATAGCGGAGGGCTTTCCGCAAACTGTCCCCTTGCTTTTTGGATGCCGCAGCCGCCCCTTCCGGTATCAGCACCCTGGACAAAAAAGAAGGCTCCCCGCCTTTTGATCCTTGCTCGATCAAGGCGACGCTGTCCGCTTCCCTTTGCAATGCCAGCCGCTCCCTGAGCCAGGGACTTGGCGTATTAGCGGCCGGGTTTAAAGGCACGGTGCCGCCATCCGAAAACCTGAAGGTGTCCCGGCTTATCCGGCCGCCATTCGAGTTCCGTATTACGACTTGCCCATCCGCCAACAAAAACGGCTCGTGCCAAACCAAGTTCCCAGAATCGGCGACAAGCAGGGTTTCCTCAAGTCCCTTTCCAAATTTGCCCTCGGTATAATTTTTGTAATAAAGCCCGTACCGTTTTGAAGCGTTGTCCTTATGGGCCAGGCTGTCCGCGGGATAACCCGAACGGTAAACGACCTTGGGCCGTTGACCGCTTTCCGAAACCGCAAGCTCCAGATCGTCCGCCGGGTCATCGGTCAATGCGGTGTACCTTAACCGCCTCGGCTCGTAAACGACGATGTCGCTTTTCCCTTTTCGGTATGCCGAAAGCAATAGCTTGCCCTCCTTGAGCGGGACGAAGGAATTCAGCCCCTCAACCCCGTACAACTTTTCCCTCTCCACTAAACCACCGTTGACGTTATACCGTTCCGCCTGCACCACCCCCTTAACCGGCATCGCCAGCCAAAGGGTATTCCCCTCTGCCCATTGCATCAAAGGGTAAGGGTCGTCGGTATGATCGGCCAGCCAGGGCGGCAATGCGTATTTTTTGATTATTTTGCCCTTCGGGTACGCCCCGGAACTCAGGTAAACTTTTCGGTTACCGCTTTCTTCGACAAGGGAGGCAACGGTCCTGCCCTCAGGCGAGGCAAGGACCCGCAGGACTTTCCCTTTGGGGTGCAGGGCCTGCATCGAGTCCCGCAATAAATCCATGGGAACGGGATATGGGGCATCCCCAAACCGCTTCCGGTAAAACGAAAAGCATTGGTTCATCAGGGTATCCAGGGGTCTTTTCGCGACCAGGCGGGCTGCCCTTTTCAGGTTCTTGCCGTCCCGCAGTTGGAAAAAGATTTGTTTGTCGGCATCCCTACGGTATTTCAGGGAAAGGAAATAGCAAAACGCCTGCCCGAAAAGCGCGGGATCCTCCCTGACCAAACTTTGAAGCCCCTTTGCCTGCCCCTTTTCAAAAATCCCCTTCAGCATGTTTTCCTTTCCCAATGGCCAGCCCTCGGCGAAATAAGCGATGCAGCCTTCCTTGTACCAGTCGTCCCGGCTTACTTTGTTATTCCCCTCAAACACTTCCAGGTCGCTTTTGAACGCATCCTCCCAGCCCATCCTGACCATGGCCAGTTTAAGCTGTTGCCGCAGGTCCCCATGCGAGCCGTTGAAGTACAGTACGATGCGGTTGCCCTTCAGCGAAATGGTCGGGGCGCCGTTTTTTTGGCCTTCGCTTTTCCCGATATTGCTTTCCAGGTATTGGTCCGGGGAGGGGTAAATGACGATATTGGGTATTTGCCTGAAACCGCCGCCCAGCGCCTTTTCCTGCTCCCTTTTTACATCCGGGAACTGCAGGGAAATGAAATCCGCCAAACCTTCATAGCCTTTGGGGAAATACAAATGAAACAGCGGCGTTGGGAAGGACACCCAGTCGTATTTATGGTATTGGATGCGGTTATGCCTGTCCCCGGGGGCGCCCTGGGCGTAAGCTTGCGCTGCACAAAACAACAGGATTGCCAGGGACAAAACCCTGTTCCGGTAAAAGCCTGCCGTTTTGTGTTCCATAATTTTTGGGCGATTGTTCCTGCAAATGTGTAACATTTTCTTTTATATTTGCTTAATTTTGTTTCAATTTTATTGAACTCCCCATCCCGCAATGAGAAATCCCTGTTTTGTTTTGATTGCACTCGCACTGTCCCTCAGCCCCTCCCGCTTGCTGGCGCAGCAACCCGACTGGACGGGGAAAGTGGAAAAGAGAATGCAAGTCCGGGAAAAGAAAGAAAAAACGGCCGACAAATACGGGCAATGGGCAAAACAAGCAAAGGAATGGGGACTGGACACCAATTTCAACCATGCCCTTACCCTCGGTGCCCGCCTGAACACCAACGGTTGGTCGGCCGGCATCACTTACCTGGACAAGCCGGGCGGCAAGGCGGCTTTATGGAGCCTGCATTTTTCCGAAATCAGGCACGAAAAGGAAACCAAACTGCAAAACACCGGCGCATATTTCACCGAACTGGGCAAAAACACGCCCTTTGCCTTTGGCAAGGTAAACAACCTCTATACCCTGCAGTTGGCCTATGGCCGCGAACGCGTCCTTTTCCCCGCATTGCTGAACGGCAACATGTCCGTTTCCCTCCAATATGCGGCAGGCCCTTCCCTCGCTTTCGAAAAACCGTATTACCTCCAGTTGATCCACGAGGGCGAACCACCATCGCGACAAAATTATGCCCGGGCCGAAAAGTACGGCAAGGAAAATGCGGACAGTTTTCTAAGGACGGGAAATATTTTGGGACATGCCAAATGGGCAAAGGGTTTGGGGGAAACGAAAGTGGTACCCGGTTTGTTTGCCGAAGCCGCTTTGGTCATCGATCCCGACAAACCGAAAGCCTTCATAAAAAGGGTAACCATCGGCGGGAATGCGGCATTTTACAGCCGGCCCTTGGTCATCATGGCCGAAAGGAAAGCGTATCCTTACCAACTTTCTTTTTTCGTGGGTTTGTCTTTGGGCAAAAGATGGAAATAGGCGATTGGCTTGTGAAGGAAATGATGGGAATAAATAAAAAAGATATATGGATGTTAAAAAAGGGCAGGGGCGCACCCTGCCCGTCTGCGTTAATCATCAAAATAAATTAATATTTTTTCTTCGGATATGCCCATATACTGCGCTAACTCTTCAATAGTTATGAATTGATGCTTCAATTTATTGAAATGGATTTTAATTTTCTGAAGGTATAGCCGGGAATTCCTCTCGGTCTTTCCCGTTATGCGTTGCACATCATTTGGATAAACTATAAGTCGCCTTAATCGCTTCCTCATAAATATACCTATTTTTGATGAAAATTTAATTATTGACATTATCTTTCAGTATTCTATAAATAAACAACTATTAATTCAATCACTCACAACCGTTGCTATTGATGCCCACAATCCCCGCCTGAATCGCGTACAGAACAAGTGAGGAGCGGTTCTTCATTTTCAACTTCTGAAACAAGCTTCGTCGAAAACTGTGGATTGTATTGATTGATACGGCCATGCGGTCAGCAATCTCCTTATATGCCAAATCCGTACTGCAATATTGGAGGAACTCTTGTTCGCGGCTTGTTATTTCTGCAACATCCCCAATAATTGTTTTGTGGTAAAAGCCGCCCGCACTGATTACTTGGAGGGCTTTTTGAAGTTCGTCGGGATCAATGTTCTTATTTAGGAAACCCCTTGCGCCACTCTTTATCATCTTGTCGATACTGAAATCGGAATCAAGTACCGACAAGCCCAAAATTTTGATTTCAGGAAATTTTGATTTCAATTCAATGCCTGTTTCATATCCATTTAGTCTAGGCATGCTGATGTCGAGGATACAAATATCCGGCAACTCTTTACTATCCTTTAATTGTTCCAGTAGGTCAATGCCGTCTTTGGCTTGCAGGGTCACCAAATAATCGTCGAACGAATGAATGAGGCCTACGAGAGCCTTCCGCACCACGACATGGTCGTCGGCAATGGCGACCTTGATTGTTTTTTTGTTTTCCATCTAATTTAATTTATTAAATTTAAAAATGAGTTCCGTTCCATTACCCAATGAGCTCAGCAATTCCATGCTTCCGCCTAATATTTTTATCCTTTGCTCAAAATTAAGCAGGCCAAGGCCGTTTCTTGCCGTTTCGCAATCGATGCCCCTGCCGTTATCTTTTATGGAGAGCATTTTCAAGCCTTCCTCATCCCATACCCTAAGGCAAACTTTGGTGGCTTCCGCATGTTTCACAACATTCAACAACACGCCTTGGATGATTCGGAACAACATGACTTCCTGATCCCTTGTTAGCTCAGGGAATGTACTATCCATTTGTAACTCTGCATCCAAATCGTAAACAGAGCAAAATAATTCCAATTCTTTGTCGATGCTTTCCATAATTCCCATGGTCAAGACCATATCATTATTGAGCGTATGACTCAAGTCTCGCAAATCATTCAGGGTCTTGCCCAATTGACTTCCCATTTCAGCAAGAAACTGGGACAAGGGTTGGTCACCCGAGCGCATTCGTTCCATGGTTGCCAACTGCATTTTTGTGCCGCTCAGGACTTGGCAAATATTGTCGTGAATCTCCTGAGACAGTGATTTCATCACCTCCTCTTGTGCTTCAAAAATCGCTTCGAGCAGCTTCATATTATTTACAAACTGCAATTGGCCCACTTCAAGCTGGTGAGACTTGGTTTTTTGCCGGTTCAGTAACATCAGTGCTACCAAAGCAAAGACAAAAAGCAATAAAATCAAAGACCCGAAGAAGATTAGTGGGATTATATATTTAGCCATGGAGCAATTTAATTTTAGGTTCAGGTATAAAAAAAAGGACGCCAAGGCCTGCATACTGCAGCAAATTGACTAACCAAAGTAAGGTATAAACCACTGTCAAGCCTTTAGGCTCGGCAGTAAGCACAAGTATATCGACCAATGCGAAAATTAAATAAGTGCTGCACCAAAAAATCAGGAAGATCAGTGAAACCCAAAACAACCTAATTTCCGTCAGCTTTCTTTCCTCATTATTGATGATGTATATAAAAGAATACAAACACATTCCAATGATACATAGCCCGAAAAACAAAATGAAATTGGAATTGAATGCACTCAGGTTCTGAAAGAAACGCACATTCAATATTGCTACGAGGAGTCCCATCATCCCTATCAGATGTCCAATCTTGTATTTCCTGAAAGAGGTTATGCTTTCTTGGTAATATAGCCCTACCAGCCATAAAGAAACGGGGGCGTAAACATGGTAAACAATCATGTTATTGCCATGCATCAAGCTTAAGAACATAGCAATTAATTCACTAATAAAAGAAATTATGAGAAAGGCTGTAAGAAACCCCATTGCCTTAACCTGTCGTTTCCGATACCATAGTCCGCTGGTTATTGCTCCAGAAATTACAAGGAGGTAAATAATTGTTTTGGTTAATCCAATCATTTCGAATGTTTAATGTAATAAATAAAAGTTTACAAATCATGCGTTTTATGTATTGATTTTGTAATTGACAAGCAATATTAAATAATGACAGACGCTGATACTTCGGCAGTTGAGCTTCCGGTTGCCGAACTTGTAGAAGCACGAAAGCATCGAGACGCCCATCATTATAAATCTTCAATTAGTATTCAACAAAATATCAGACGCAGCAGTTCCAGTGTTCAAGCAATTGGCCGGACATAGCAAACAAAAATCCATCACTTGATTGCCATTCATAAAGAGATAATCCCCATTTGCGCTAACACCTACAATAATCATGGTCAGGGCGTTGCTGTTGCTGTCCGGTCTTTTACCTTCATTTGTCGAGTAAGTATATTCCTGTGTATGTGCCAACATGAATTTTACCTGTTGGATAGATTTCCCGGGATTGCTGTTCAGATAATCCCTAAGAACATCTGCATCATATATCAAGGATCGGGTCTCATTGGTGTTCACAGTATAGTTGATCCCATTCAGGTAACTACCAATCATCCTGTTTGCGGTGTCCATGCTTATCGGCTTGGAATAGCCATCTGTAGAGGTGTTCATGGCTGTCACTATCGATTGTTTGTGCTCATCAGTTGTGGTGTTGCAAGCTGCGATTGCCAAACAAATCAATAAGCTTAAAAATTTTGTCATTTTCATAAAACGTTGTTTTTTAATGAACTGCAAACATAATGCGTACTTTTCAATTTTGCAACCATTGTTTTGTTCCCTTTTTTGCCACAAAACAATGGTCTGGCAAGACAACTGTTGTTCCGATATTTGCCTTTTGCCGGCTCTAGATTAAAAAGATTAAAATTTCCAATCTCAAATATGGAATTGCAATTGCCATATCACATTGGTTTGACTGCACGAACCCTAAATAGCCTGCCTCTTGGCTATTCCAGGCTGCTTGTGCCGTTTGCTATTCAAAAGCATATGGAATTTCATGGCGGCATTGTGCTGTCCCAAGAATGCAAAGCGAATGGGAGTAGATTTAAATATCAGGATTTGTTTTTGGAAAGAAGCATAAAAATGCAATTGATATCGCTAAAAGGCTTTGCCTCATTACTTTTCGTTTTAAAAGGGGGATCCGCAATACTATCCAATTTCAAATCCAGATTGGTATTGGAACCAGGGATGTTTTATTGCCTTAACAACCTTTCACAAAAAAGATATTCTTTATCCTTTTCAAAGGGCAAACATAGTTTATTTCAAATAGAATTAACACCAGAACCGACAACATATATTTCCCGTCTAGCCAGCGAAATCCCGTATTTCCCAATTGGGCAAAATTCCATAAAAGGGATTAGCAGTTTAGGCCAAATACAAATGAATATGTTTTCCATTATAAATGAAATACGAACAGGAATGCCAATGATTGCAATTGAGCGGGATTTCTTCTTGCAGGCTCAGAAACAACTTATGGTAAGTTTAATCATCAGGCAACTAAATGTAGCTTCCAACCGATTAGACCATGATGGCAAAAATAAAATAATGTTTAACCTGTATCATTATATTGAAAATAATTTGAAGGAGAAACTTACCATTCCGGACTTAGGGCTTCAATTTAATATGAGCGAGAGCTCCCTACGAAAGAATTTTAAAAAATGCTTCCATATTTAAATTTATAAGTTCATTATCAAAACACGAGTTAAAACTGCCAAATACTTAATGGAAACAACCAGTTTAAGCATTCATCAAATTGCTGAGGAGGTGGGTTTCAATGATATTTCTGGATTTAGATCCTCATTTAAAAAATATACGAATCAAACTCCAACTGACTTTTTAAAAAACAATGGCAAAGCAGGATGAAGAGGTGTATGGATATGTCAATGGCATCGGCATCTCCAGTTATAGCAGGAGGTAATTCAATTCTAATGTTTTGGTCGTGATAACTATATGTTTTAGAGCAAAAAGAGGGGCCTTTCGGCCCCTCTTTCCTTTCCTTCAGCAATTGCCTATCAGGAAATGCCTACTACCGACAAAGCGTTGTACACTCCGTTTCGCAGTACATAATTAACTCCGTTCACTTCCTGAAAGAATTTCAGGAGCAACAAGTTCATCCTCGTTCCATTGCCTGCTGGTAATGTTGCCGGCATTAATTGCACTGATGAAGTGGTGGTGTCACCTACCTCGAAGATTTCCTCCTGACTTAATTCCAAGGCGGTTATTCCATCCTCGAAGTTGATGTCAGCCATTGCGGATGTCAGGGAGAAGTGGGTAGCTCCCTGTGGTGGATTTAAATCCAGCATTGGCGTCAACATTGGGAAACTGATTTCCCCAGTGAGCATGTCAACTGTGAACGGTGCAAAAAGAACACTGTCCATTGCGGAACGCAAATTGAAGTTGAAATCCTTGAGCATAGCGTGCGCTTGCGGCGTATCTATGCCGCCAGCGGGTGTCCTTTGGCCACGCACACTCAGGAGATCATAGTTCTTGATTTGCATCATGACCTTGACCAAGCGAGAACCCACCCGGCCGTCGCTGGCATGTTGCAGTAAACCACGCAATCCTTTACGCACTGTTTTTCCGGCGCTGCATGAAGCACCGAACTCGGACCCGTTTTCACGGGTGCGCTGGAACGCCGGGTCGGACTTCATCCTTTTTGCATCGATGCCGCCTTTTTCCCTTAGGAGATGCCCATCTTGGGACTTGTAAAAGGTAAGGTCGCCGACCGTACCCTTTATTTTGATTAAACTTTTCTGTGTAGCCATAAGCAATAAAAAATTTGGTGAAATGCTAAGCGGTGCTTGGGCATACCATCCAAATATGGCCTTCCGTAAGGGTAGCTATTAGCCGAATAATCCATATAGGTGTCTATTTGTCTGTAATATACAAATGTTACAAAAGAGCCGTTTTTGTATATTTTATAATTGAGGATCTAAAAGTTACAGCATTTTATCCAAATAATAATTTTGAAATCGCTGCCAATAAGCTATGCGATTGTTTTAAGACTCTTCACCTTATAGCACCAGAGGAAGGCAATCATTATGAGCAAAACCAGCTTTTCAATCCAGTCCATATAGAATTAAACAGCCATGAGGCTCTTACCTCCTTGTTTTTATACGGGATGAAAATCTTGAAATTATTGCGGATGCGGATATGGTATTTAATATTAGGGCCATTGAGGAATGCAATCCAATCCTTGCCGACAAACTCGCGGTCGGCCACTAAGGAAGCAATGCACTCTTTCCCCAAAAGCTTAATGAAACGATTGACCAAACCCATCCGCTCGGCAGTATTGGAAAGGTTGAAAACAAGCCGTGCAACAATGTCTGGATCCAAATTGAATGCGGCTATGAAGCGTTGTGTCCGCCTCATAGAGGAAGCTGAACGGGCTGGGGGAAAAGGCATTGGTCAACTTTTCTAAAGTAACAGTCTGCACTTTGCATAAGGCTGGTATGAAATGGGCTATGATTGCCTTTTAATCGTACCATGATGGAATTGAAATCCATCCGATTTTACTTTATGTTCTGAAATAGTACCGCTTTTAATCAAATTCTTTACTTTAGTATAATACTCAAATATTCAATTCTCAGACGACTCTTTACCTTTTTAGACAGACCCTCTACAACTTTTTTTCAACTATTTTCTCGAACAACAGTGATTTTTAATCCGTTTTTCCCTAAAAGGATATTACATTTGTCGGATAAAACCAATACTGAAACCCATGATAAGAGAAAAGCATTACCCTTATGCCGTTCATAAACACAAGCTGAAACATACAAATGTGGAACTTGCATTTATGGAAGAAGGGAAGGGGCCGAAAGTTATCTTATTTATTCATGGCTTAGGGCATTCCTCTTTGGGTTGGGTAAAAAATATTGCCTCTTTAAAAGATGATTTTCATTGCATTGCCCTAGATCTTCCGGGAAACGGTTTGTCTTCTTATGATCAGGAATATCCGTACAGCATACATTTTTTTGCACGGTGCATCCATGATTTTATCGAAGAAAAAGGATTGAAAAATGTATATTTGGCAGGCCATTCAATGGGCGGGCAAATCAGTTTGATGTATGCCCATTTGTTTTCTAATGAGTTAAGCGGCTTGATCTTATGTGCACCGGCTGGCTTGGAAACTTTTGGGGTTTGGGAAAAAACATTGTATAAGAATACGCTACAGTTTTTGGATTTATTCAATTCCGAAGAAAATAATTTGCGTCAGGCTATTCAAAACAGTTTTTATAAAATGCCGCAGGACACCCAGCGGTTAATTAATGGTTTCACGGATTTAATGCAGTTGCAGGACAGGAAGCATTATAAGTACATGTTGGAATGTTGTATTAATGGAATGTTGAACGAACCCGTACACGCTTATTTTTCCAGTATCACAATTCCTGTTTATGTCGTTTTTGGGGAAAGGGATAATTTGATTCCCAATAAATTCATCCATCCTACGACGGTTAAGCTTTTCGCTGAAAAAGCAATCGAGGATTTCCCGAATGCCCGTTTGTTTATTTTGAGGGATTGTGGTCATTTTCTACAATGGGAAAAGCCAAAGGAACTCAATAAAATAATTGAAGAAAAGCTGAATAATTAAAGAATAATTTATGCAAAAAATAATATTGTTGCTGACCAGTTTAGCTGCTTTCGCGTCTTGCGGTTCGCCATCTAATAAACCAAAAACATCTGAAAAACCCAACAAAGCTTTTCAGGAATATGAAGACAGTTTCATCAATAAACTCTGGACTCAAGAACCGGAATGGGCTACTTCCGTGGGTTTCCATAATTACGATTCCATATTGACCATACCCAATGAAGGGACAAGGTCGCTGTATTTAGAATTTGCAAAAAATCATTTAGATAGTTTGCGGAAATTTGATTTGAAAGACTTGGATTTATCCCAACAAACTGATTTTCATTTAATGGAAGACTTTTTGGAATCCAAAATATGGTCCATTAATCAGGAGCAGGCGTTTCAGTGGAATCCTTCCATTTATAATGCCAGCGGATTGATTGCATTCATGCTTTCTGAAAATTATGAAGCTTTAAATGACCGGCTGGATGCAATTTATCATAGAATGATAAAAATCCCGCTTTATTACGATGCCGCAAAAACTCAAATCAGAAATCCGGCTTTGGTATTGACGGATTTGGCGATTGACCAAAATTTGGGCGGGCTTTCCATTTTTGAAACTGACTTGGTGGATTCTATTAAAAAATCAACTTTGCCTCAGGAACAGAAAACTAAAATGATGCGTGCAACGCAAAATTCAATTGCTGCAATCAAAGATTTTGTTTCTTTCCTGAAAAATAACCCCAATCCTAATCCCCGCAGTTTTAGGTTGGGAAAAGAATTGTATGATCAGAAGTTTAAATTCGATATCCAATCTGGTTATACTGCCGAGCAATTATATGATTCCGCAATTGTGCGCAAAAATTATTTGCACAAGGAGATGTATAAAATCAGCAGGGGACTATGGCCTAAATATTTTGGAAATAGGTCGATGCCATCCGATTCTCTGGTTTTGATTAAGGAAATGATAGATACTTTGTCCATAAATCATGTGAACGCAGAAGATTTCCAATCTGCCATTGAAGCCCAGCTTCCTAAATTGATTGCTTTTGTAAAAGAAAAAGACCTTTTGCATATCGACGATTCCAAACCCTTGGTTGTCAGGAAAGAGCCTGCATATATGGCCGGCGTTGCAGGAGCGTCCATCAGTGCGCCTGGTCCTTACGACAAAACCGGGAATACTTATTACAATGTAGGTAGCCTAGTGGGCTGGCCAAAGGAACAATCTGAAAGTTATTTAAGAGAATACAATCATTATATCCTTCAGATATTGAACATTCATGAAGCTATTCCGGGTCATTACACACAATTGGTTTATGCTAATCAATCGCCGAGTTTGGTAAAAAGCATTTTAGGAAATGGTGCGATGATTGAAGGTTGGGCGGTTTATACCGAGCAAATGATGCTAGAGAACGGATATGGGAATAATGAACCGGAAATGTGGCTGATGTGGTATAAGTGGCATTTACGCACGGTTTGCAATACGATTTTGGATTACGCCGTTCATGTAAAAGAGATGAGCCAGGAAGAGGCGATGCATTTATTGGTTGATGAGGCTTTTCAACAAAAAGCGGAAGCAGAAGGAAAATGGAAACGCGTGAGCGTGAGCAGCGTTCAACTAACCAGTTATTATGCAGGCTATAAAGAAATTTATGATCTCCGTGAAGCAGTGAAACAAAAAGAAGGGAAGCAATTTAACTTGCGGGCTTTTAATGAAAAATTCTTGAGTTTTGGAAATACACCCGTGAAATATATACGGGAAATGATGCTTCAATGAGGTTGATATGGAAGACTGCTATAATTGGTTCTGGTATTTTGCTGGGACCAATTATATTTCATGAAACAGAAAATACTAATGTGACGATATTATGCCTGCCGTTTTCTATCCGAAAAATGCTACTCCGGTAAACGGACAACTAATTCCACCCGCCTGTTCATCGTCCTGTTTTCTTCAGAATCATTCGGCATCAATGGATTCGCATCTGCCCATCCTTGTATGTGGATTTTGTTTTCGGGAATACCCAAATCAAATAATATGTTGCCAATTAACCTCGCTCTCGCAAATGAAATTTCTTCATTAATCAAAGCTGTCCCCGTATTGTCCGTAAATCCGCTGACATAAAAATCAGCATATTTTTGTTGTACATAGGGTAATGCCTTATCTTTTATCAATTCAATCGTACTGTCGCTCAAGGAAATCTCATTCTTCACGAAATTCTGCCGGAATAACAATGAATCCCTAAGCGGTGGTTCGTAATAATTAGGCAATAATGCAATATGAAAAGTGTCGGGGGGCGAATAATTGCTTTTTTCAAATGATAAAGTATCCTCATAATCCAAATAACCACTTCTGTAAACTTTCAATGCCAATTTTTGATGCAGTTTTATGGCACCGAAATAGCTGGCGTCACCACGGTTACTTTGATAATGATACAGCAATTCACCGGTTTCGGCATCTGACCATTCAATTTGAGCATAAGTTATTCTTTTTTGAGTCAGGCTGTCTTTTACAATTCCATAAATCAAAGTGAGCGGCGCAGGTTGGATTTCTTTACCCAATGTTACTTCATATAAATCCATTCCGCCCAAACCTCCCGGCCTGTTGGATGAAAAATAACCTTTTGTCCCGTCTGCAGTAAGGCAGAAACTGATGTCTTCAGCCGGGGAATTTAAGGGATAGCCTAAGTTTTGTGGTTTTGACCAGGAATTATCCGATGTTTTTTTACTTAAAAAAATATCGTTCCCTCCAAATCCGGGATGACCGTCGGAAGTGAAATATAAAGTAGCGTTGTCCGCTGCTATCCAAGGTGCCATTTCATTTCCCGGCGTATTGATTTCAGGGCCTAAATTCAGCGGAATTTGCCATAAACCATCTTTGAAAACCGTCATCCAGATATCCAAACCGCCATATCCGCCCTCACGGTCGCTTGCAAAATACATAATCCTGTTATCACTTGATAATGAAGGCGTCCCTTCATAAGCATTCGTATTGATCATTCCCCTGAAAGGAACAGGTTGCGACCAGCCGCCATTTTCGGTATAAGAAAAATATAAATCGCAACCACCCTCAGACCAACCATTTTCACTCCTGTTTTCGCAACGCATAAAAAACAAATAATGGCCATCGGCAGATAGCATTTGCGCCCCTTCTTGTTGTGGGGAATTAGGCGGCGACCCCATATCCCTTGCCAAAAACCAACCGCCACAAGAATCCCGTTTTGCCTGATAGAAATCTTCATCAATCCCGTTGGTTTTTCGGGTAAATACCAAGGTGCTGTCATTGGCAGTAACGGAAGGGAAATAATCGTCAAACTCCGAGTTGATGCGTGTTCCCATATTTTCCGGGACGGCAGTTTGCTGGTGTTTAACTGCCTCTTTCCCAAACCGGATCCGCTGATTCAATTGAATGAACTTGTTGCCTAATTTGTCTTTTTCAAGGCTTGTTAAGTTGTTTAGAGCTTGTTCCGCTTCTTCATATCTTTGTGCCTGGTAAAGTGACTGTGCTAATGGAAAAGGGAAATTCTTTTTGCACTCGGTGCATATTTTTACTGCATTCAAATATAAATCCGCAGCTTTATCAAATTGGTTTTGGGATTGGTAAAGCATATTCAGTGCAAGGTATGCCGCCGTATTTTGTGGGTCTTTCTGAAGTGATTTTAAATAGCTACGCTCTGCCTTGCCATATTCTTTCTTCAATGTAAACCCATAGCCTGTATGCAGCCATTTTTGTGTTGCGGTGGTATTGCCACTTTGCGCACACAAGCAAAAATTACTTAGGGATAAAAACAGTAAAAAAGATAAAAAACGCATCTATACTTTCAGTCTTCAATTTGAGTTTTAAGTTCCAGCGCACTGAAAAAGTTTGCAATAAACGAAAAAAAAGAATAATTCGGAAGGAAACACCATTATTTAAATCGATAATAAAAAATCTAGCCGGGAAATGTTTTCAAATTTTGTTACTTTGCAATACTTTTAGAGTAATCATTTTAGTTACAAAGTAATCAAAATGATTACTGATTTAATTATTTACCTTTCAATATTTTTATATGAAATACGAAGCCATCGATCCTTCTTTGTATCAAAAGAACAGGATGCGTTTTGCGCAACAAATGAAACCAAATTCCATTGCAGTTTTCGCTGCCAGTCCTGTGATTTCAGAAAATGGGGACGCTGTTTATAATTACAAGCCCAATTCCAATATCGTTTGGCTTTCGGGAGTCATCCAGGAAAAAACTATGGTCATTCTTTATCCTGATAATATTGAAGAAAGGGCAAAAGAAATATTGGTCATTCAAAAACCAAACGAACTCTTGGAAAAATGGAATGGTCATTTATTGCGCAAGGAAGAAGCGAGGGCGATTTCAGGAATAGAAGATGTCCGTTTTGTTGAAGATATCGACGGTGCATTGCAAATGTGGGTGCATCATGCGGATTTTGTATATCTGGACACGGATGAAAATGATCGTTTGGGGACAGGTGTTTTGCGTACAGATTTATTGTTTGTGGATCAGTTTAAAAAACGATTCCCTTTGCATCATTACGAGCGGGCAGCAAGAATCATGAAAGATTTGCGGGCCATAAAATCAAAGGAAGAGATTGAAATTGTTCAAAAAGCGGTGGATATTACGCATAAGGCGTTTTTGAGGGTTTGCCAGTTCGTGAAGCCAGGTGTCATGGAATATGAAATAGAAGCTGAAATAACCCATGAATTTTTAAGGAACCGGGCAACCAGACATGCTTATGGCGCCATCATCGCCAGTGGGGACAGGGCTAGGACTTTGCATTATGTGGACAATAACCAGGAATGCAAAAATGGCGAACTGATTTTAATGGACTTTGGGGCTGAATATGGCAATTACAATGCCGATCTTTCCCGTACCATTCCGGTAAGCGGAAAATTTACGGAACGCCAAAAAGTGGTTTATAATGTTTGCCTGGATATTCATTTTTATTGTGTTTCCATATTGAAACCAGGAATAAACTATGCGGATTATATTGATAAGGTGAATAAAGAATATGAAAAACAATTCTTGAAAATAGGCTTGATTTCCAAAACGGATGTGAAAAACCAAGACCCTGCCAACCCGGCTTATGCAAAATATTTCTATCATGGGATTGGCCATCATTTAGGTTTGGATGTTCACGATTTAGGTACAAGGAACCAGCCGGTAAAAGAAGGTATGTTGTTCACTATCGAACCTGGGATTTACATAGAAGAAGAAAATATGGGGATCCGCATTGAAAATAATTATTGGCTGACCAAAAACGGCAGTATTGATTTATTTAAAGGTATCCCAATTACCGTGGATGAAATTGAAGCGGCGATGAAACACAAAAAATAAAATTCCGGCATTGAAATAGCGTTCATTTCCTGACAGAACGCTATTTCTTTACTTTCCTTACAAATACAAAATCCGTTTTAGAAAATGACCATAAACAATTATCCGGAGCTATCGGAGATCCAAAGAAAACGAAAAAAGCAGCATCGTTTGAACGCCGCACCGATTGGTTTGCTGGCAGGATTGCTCTTCCCCATGCTGGCATTGGTGTTTTTGTACTTCTTCTTTTTCAGCAGTTGGAATTTCGACACTTATTTAAAAATGTTCGTGAATTTCAAGTTGAGTGTGGACATGAACAATGCATCTAAAATGGTTTCTTTGGCCATGATTGCCAATTTAATACCGTTTTATTATTTCCTGAACCGTAAATATTATTACACAACCAAAGGTGTGCTTATAGCATCCTTTATGTTGGTGGTATTGATCCTTTTATACAAATTTGCTTGGCAATAAAAAATATGTTTTTAAAAATAAAAAAAGTGAGCGAAAGAGTTTGAAAATATGAAATAGTATTTTACCTTTGCACCCACTTACGAAGGAAGTTCCATGGTGTAATGGTAGCACTACAGTTTTTGGTACTGTCTGTCTAGGTTCGAATCCTGGTGGAACTACTTAGCAAAGCGTCTTAATCAATCGATTAGGACGCTTTGCTTTATCAGGATTGTGGGATTTTAGGATTAAAAGAGGATAGCATGTTATTTATCCAAGCTTATTTCAATAAAAAGTGTTGTTTTATCTTAAATGAATTATCTTGAATCAAAAAACCGGCTTCCCAAAAATCAAGGGATAAAGGGAAATTTTCGAGCTTCCGGATTTCGTCCCAAATTAGTTCTGTTTCCTCGTTTTGATGGATATTAGTCAAATATAAACTGCAGTTATTTTGGTTTTTTATTTGTTTCAAAAAATGAAATGCTTCCTCATTAATTTGTTTGGGGTCAGAGATAAATAAAGTGTTTCCATAATTCTTGTTTGCTTCGAAATGAATCATTTTCGCACAGTTAATTGCCGGATAGTTTTCTTGGATCAAACTGAGTATACCCTCATCTTTTTCGAAGAGTAATGTCGTGTTTACTTTCAAATAATCAATTAATTGAAGCAGGGTTCTTTGATTTTTATTTAAATGCTTGGTTTGAAATATAGTTTCCTTGGATAATCTCAATACTTTTTCCACGAATGCATACACGAAGGGGGAGTGTGTCCCGTGTCTGCCTTTTGCCTTTAAACGATACTTCAAATAATTGAAATTCATTGTTTACTATTTTACCCATTTTTGGAAAGTGAAACTGAACTGGTGTTTTTCATCTTTTTCATGATGCTCTTCCCATTCCAAACGCCATTTCCCTTTATCAATTTCAGGAAAAAATGCAGTCCCATTTTCAATAACCGTATGTACCCTTGTAATATAAATTATATCTGCCAGATCCATGGATTCGGCAAAGACCTGCCCGCCTCCAATGATACAGATTTCTGGATAGTTTTCTGTATTTAAAAAGGTCAATGCGTCTTTAAATTTTGGAAAAAGCTGAGTGTCTTCCGGTGGTTTTTTTAGGTGTCTTGAGAGTACTATATTTAATCTGTTTGGCAATGCTTTCCCTAAAGATTCAAAGGTTTTCCTGCCCATTATTACAGGTTTGCCCGAAGTCATTTTCTTGAAGAATTTTAAATCCATGGGGAGGTGCCATGGTAATTCATTATCGATACCAATTACATTATTTTCTGATGCCGCTACTACGAATGAAATTTGCATAGTTACAAAGGTGCTTGTTTTTTTTCAAAATAGTTTCAATTTGAATTTATGGAAACAAACAATTTTTTATTTTTCACTCTATCATTTCTTGTCAAGAATCTTCCATCAAAATAGATAGGTATCCCATGTCCGCCACCTTTTATTATTTTACTTGTGTCTGTCCCCGAAATTGCGTGTATATGTAGATGAGGTTCTGTCGTATGTCCTGAATTGCCAACTCGTGCTATAGGCTGTCCTTTTTTAACGAAGTCGCCATTGGATACCGATATTGAAGTTTTTAGGATATGTGCAAAAACAATTAAGTTGTTTTGATATTGTAAAACGATATGATTTCCCGCCGGATTAACTTTAACATCGACTCGCGGCGGAACATTATCCAAACCGTCTTGTATTTTTACTACTTTTCCATCACAAGGAGCAAAAATGGTATCTCCATAGATTGCGTATTCATTTAAGTCCACAGGAAAAAAACCTGTAGTACGAAGTCCCGATCCATTTAGCTTCACAATGTCCAAAGCGTAATGTTGTGCCGTTGTGTCGGCCTGATGGTAGTTAATTATTCTAGAATTTCCGCCATGACTTATAACTCCTTCTTTCAATGGAAAAGCAATGTCTATTCCTTTTTCATCAGTCCAGAAACCGCTGATTACTTTAACGCTGACTAAGAAGAAAAAAAGTGAAAAGAAAAATTGCCCTACGAATTTTGTCCAGCCCCATATTTTTTTCTTCTCCAAGAACGGTAGCCCTTTAAATTGCCTAACTGCCTTTATCGTCGAACCGATTAAGAGCAACAAGAAAATGTAACGAAGTAAATAGGGTAAAAAGTTCCAATTTCCGGCGTAAAAGATATAAATGAAAAATGACCAAACTGTCATCAGCTTTAATATGAGATTAATCGTGGATTTGCTCTTTTTGAACCATATCCAGCAAACGAACAAAATAGGAATTATCAACTGGATAAGGAAGATAAATATTATGCTTGCAATTTGTAATGTATTCATATCTGCGGGGTTTATTTAAAATCATCCAATTTTACCCAAGATATAAAAACAAATAATAATTTCAAAATATTAGCACAAATTAAGAATGATTGAATGTTTTACATCAAAATCGGAAATGTATAGACTGCGGAGTGAAATTAATTACTAATTCATCGTTTATTTTTAAGGGAAATGACTGGGCAAGGTTATTTTTATTTTTACAGTTAGATGACAATAACTACCTTTGGAAATCAAATAACAGCAAAAAATTCTTTGTTTTATGAAAAAAGCAGTCACAACATTAATCTTAAGTTCCTTTGTTTTATTCATGGTCAATTGTTCGCCCAAAGTAGGCGTGGAAGTCACTAAAGGTCCGGTTCCAACTGCGGAGCAAATTAGATCTGAATTTTCTGCAAGCCAATTGGAGCAAGGCAAAATGATCTGGCAAAGCAATTGTAATAAATGTCACAAATTATTTGAACCAGGATCCCGTACGCCGGAAAAATGGAACTCCATTTTAATGAGAATGATTCCAAAAGCTAAATTGAACTTGAATGATGCGAAATTAGTGCGTGCTTATTTAATTGCTAATTCTCAGGAGTCTTAAAATTTCCTTGCCAATCGAATCGGTGTAAAATCCCAAATGGTTCGGGTTTGAAACGCGAAGTGGAGACAGCTTTGATGTTTATAGCGCTTAGGTATGCGTTTGGGTGAGTTTTTGTATTTTAAGACAAGGCTGATACCGCCAATTGAGCTATTAATCCAGACCCGATTTCCAATGCCAGTTCATGGATATCAAAACGACTCGTGTGTACCGACGCTATGAATTTTTGATTGTTTTCATTTGTCCCTAAACGGAAAAAGCATCCCGGGATTTTTTGGGCATAAAAGCTGAAATCTTCTGCTGTCATCCTTAAATCAAGGTGTTTTACATGCTCTTTTCCTAAATAACTTTGGGCAACTTTTATTGCATTTTCTGTAAGTTCTTTATTGTTGAATAAAGAAGGATAACCAGAAGGGATATGAATCTCAGCGGTTGCGCCATAAGTATCTGCAATGTTATTTACGGTTTTTTTAATCAACTCGATAGCCTCTGCACGCCAGATCTCATCAAATGTCCTTAAAGTACCGGAAAGCATCACTTTATCGGGGATAACATTATTGGTTTGTCCGCCTTCGATTTTTCCAAAGGACAAGACAGTGGGCATAATGGGATTACTGCGACGGGACACGATTTGCTGGAGTGCCGTTATGATTAATGCAGAAATTGAAATAGGGTCAATAGTCAAATGAGGCAAGGCTGCATGGCCGCCTTTTCCATTAATCGTAAGGTGTATTTCATCGGTGCTTGCCATATATTGACCTGGCCTGAACCCAACTGTCCCGCTGGCTAAGGATGGATCGACATGTAATGCGAAAATAGCTTCTGGTTTTGGATTTTCTAAAACGCCGTTTTTGATCAGGATACTAGCTCCACCGGGGCTTTGTTCTTCTCCCGGCTGGAAAATCAGTTTGACCGTTCCTTCAAAATCATCTTTTAACTGAAATAAAATTTTGGCCGCACCCAATAAACAGGTTGTATGAACATCATGCCCACAAGCGTGCATAATGCCTTTGTTTTGAGATTGGTAACTTATTTCATTTTCTTCCTGAATAGGCAAGGCGTCCATATCCGCCCGCAAGGCGATGCATTTTTTTCGCGGATTTTTACCTTTTATGAATGCTACGATCCCGGTTTCCGTAATCCTGAAATAATCGGTAATCCCAACTTTGTTTAATTGCGCTTCAATGAAATCCGCCGTGTCGGTTTCTTGAAAAGAAAGTTCCGGGTGGGCATGCAAATGTCGGCGGATGATGGATAAATCCGGCTTTAATTCCGCAGCTAATGATCGTATTTTTTCTTTCATGGTTAATTTGAAATGAACTTATTTTACCGGTGCAATGAAAATCGTTTCAGGGACGATCATCGTGGAAAACCTGCCTGAAAGTGTCCTTAAGAATTCAGATGCTGCTTTTCGGGTTCGGAAATCACCAACTCGCACTCGGAATTGTGGATTGTGATAGGTTAAATAAGCCCTCGTTTCCGGATATAGTTGCATGAAATTTAATTTTATTTTATTCGCTTCATCTCGGTCGTTCCCATTGTAAATCTGGATTCTATAACCGCTTGCTTTCCCTGAGAAATGCTTTGGTGCAGGTTTATGTACAATTAAATCTATCCTTGGATCTTCATGCACAACTACGCTGACTGTGATGGTGGAATCTTGAGCCTGTGCCAAAAATGGGAATAGCATAACGATTAAAATAAAAACTCCTTTCATGGTATCTTTGATTTATGAATTGTTTTGGATGATGGCAATACCGGATGAAGTGCCAATCCTGTCAGCACCATTTTCTATCAATTCCTTTGCGGTATCATAATTCCTGATTCCTCCAGAGGCTTTGATTCTGATTTCCTCAGACAAATGTCTCCTCATCAATTGGACGGCATGGATACTTGCCCCTTTCTCTGCATATCCTGTTGAAGTTTTCATGTAATCCACTTTGAATTGTGCATAGAAAGCACAGCATTGAATGATTTGTTCATCAATTAATATGCCACTTTCAATTATGATTTTTATCTTTTTATCATGTAACCGGATGGGCTGGATACATTCCAATATTTCTTTTCTTAAATAGTCGTAATCTCCGGCATGCAATGCACAAAGGTTAATGACGAAATCCAATTCGTCCGCACCATTGAAAATAGCGTTTATGATTTCTGCTTTCTTTGCTTTAATCGTACTGTATCCAAATGGAAATCCTATTACAGTGGCGATTTTTACATGGCTTTCCGTTGTTTCTTTTGCTAAAGCAACAAAATAAGGAGGTATGCAAACTGCTGCAAAATGATATTCATTGGCTTCTTTGCAGAGCTGGGTGATTTCTTGTGCTTTGGTGAGTGGCTTTAAAATGGTATGATCAATATAAGCAGCTATATTCATGGATTCTTTATTTAATGTTTTCATTCATTCTTAAATCCTGGATTTTTTGAGGTTTTCTGCTGTTGTTTGGAAACTGCATCTTTTTCATTTCATCAGGATTTAGAATGCGAATTTCAGGTACTACCCTTATTTTTTGTTGGAATACAGGTTTTAACTTCTGGTTTATTTCCGTTACGGATAAAGGTGTTTGCAGATAAAAAGTCAGGCAATCCTGTTCCATTTCGTCTTTTGATATCTGAAGGACGAATTCCTCGACTTCTTCCGCTTGCACGATGAGATCTGTTAAGGAAGATGGATAAAGGCTGGTTCCTTTGTATTTGATCATTTGTTTTTTTCTGGCCAGTACAGGACCTAAGCGCATTGTTTTTTTGCCGCAACTGCAAGGTTCATAATAAGCTTTGCAAATGTCGCCTGTCCTATATCTCAATAAAGGCATTGCTTCCACTCCAATTGTGGTTATGGTAACTTCACCAGCTTCGCCGGAGTTTACCGGAAAGCCGGCTTCGTCCAATAATTCAACTATGATTAATTCGGGATGATGATGGCCGCCTTGTTTTGCGGTACATTCCGTAAATGCCGTTTGCATTTCTGTGGAAGCATAGGTACCGAATAAATCAATATCCCATTTTTTGAGGATGTTTTTTGCTAAAGCATTTTCTTGCAAAAATTCATTTCTTAAACTTTCCCCTATTGCCAATATTTTTTTTACACTGCAATTTTCCAGGGAAAAACCTTCGGGTTTCTCTGCCAGCATTTTCAATAAAAAAGAAGGTACGCATACCAATGTTGTGGTTTCGAAGCGATTGATGATTTCCCATTGCAATTTGGGTAATCCTGGACCACTTCTCACAATTGCAGAATCAAGCGTTTCCAAACCTTTGTAATAAGCGATGCCTGCCATAAATTGACGATCCATTGTTAGCATCAATTGTACAATGTCATTTTTTCTCAAACCTATATTTTGAAAAGAAAGTTTTTCATTATATGCCAATCTTTCCAGATCATTTTTGCTTAAAGCAATGGTTACCGGATTGCCTAAAGTTCCGGAAGTGGTAGTGTATTCCCTGATTTCGCACTTAGGGACACATAAAAAATCTAAATTATATATTTGAAGGTCTTCTTTGCTTGTGGTTGGTAAAAGAATAATATCTTCAATGGATTTTACTTTAGAAAAATCCATTGAAGTTTCTTGGAATTTTCTTTTGTAAAAAGGAGACTTTTCATCTAAATATCTAAGCAGGTTTTTCAATTGTCTGAATTGGAAAACAGCTTGGATGTCTAAAGGTTTTTGCTCTATTTCGAAGGAAGCGTGCATAGTTGAAAGGTAAATAAAATTATCAATTCTTAAGATAATTCCAATTATGGATTTATGCGGTTTTTCTGTCGCCTGTTCATGAATCACTTTATAAATACGAGCATACGTAACGCGTATATAATGCATGTCAATTAATTGGCCATACACCTGCACCTTCTCTGATTAATTCAGGTTCGCCGCTGCTGCAATCGATTATGGTTGAAGCGATCATATTGCCAATTCCACCATCAATAACGATATCTACCTGATTTTCAAAAGTTTCATATATTACTTCCGGATTTGTATAATAGGTTACATTTTCATCCGTCATGGGGATGGATGTGCTCATAATCGGATTACCTACCGCACTAATGATTTGCTGACAAATGACATGATCAGGAATACGGATTCCGACAGTATCTTTTTTTGATTTTAATATTTTTGGAACTTCACGAGATGCTTCTAAAATGAAAGTATATGGGCCTGGCAATGCACTTTTTAAAAGCCGGAAGATGGGATTTTCTACATTTTTTGCATAAGCGCTTAAAGTGCCTAAATCTTGACAAATAAAGGAGAGATTAGCTTTGGATGGAACAATTCCTTTCAATTTACAAATGCGTTCAATTGCTTTGGTATTAAAAATATCGCAACCTATACCATAAATAGTATCAGTAGGGTAAATGATTATTCCGCCATCTTTTAAACATTCGGTAATGATCTTTAAATTTCGAGGTTGCGGGTTATCAGGATGAAGTTCTAAAAACATAGCTTTGGAGATTTTGAATGAATAAAAATAAAAATAGAAGCTAAAGATAGACAATTTATCAATTATATGGAAATTTAGGACAACATTGGAATTGCAATAAAACCAGAATTAAATTGCTGATTTAGAATTAATTCTTTGGCTATTTTTGAAAAGCTTATTAAAAGATTATTCTTAGAGCTTACCGTGGAATCTATAGAATTAAAAGACAGAATGCTTTTATTTAGATTTTCCTTCGTAAATTCGCAAAAGTCTTGTTTTAGAGAGGCAATTTTTTATTAGAAAATTAATTATGACAGAGAAAATGTCGATCGCTGCAGATGCTAAAGCTAAAAAGAGCATTAATTTATCCAAGGAGCTTCAGAAATATTTTGGCTTTGATAAATTTAAAGGCGATCAAGAGGAGATTATCCAGAGTGTTTTAGATGGAAAGGATACTTTTGTAATCATGCCAACAGGCGGCGGCAAATCCCTTTGTTATCAACTTCCGGCACTTACATCAGAAGGTGTTGCGCTGGTAGTTTCTCCATTAATCGCATTGATGAAAAATCAAGTGGATTTAATTCGGGGATATAATGATGACGATAATGTAGCACATTTCTTGAATTCAAGTTTGAGTAGGGTGCAGCAACGGAAAGTAAAAGAAGATTTGCTTTTGGGGAAAACCAAACTGCTTTATGTAGCACCGGAAACATTGACAAAAAGAGAAAATATCGATTTCTTTGCGGGAATGAAAATTTCGTTCGTGGCTGTGGATGAAGCACATTGTATTTCTGAATGGGGTCATGATTTTAGGCCGGAATACCGGAAACTGAGGGATATGATTACAGAGATAAACCCCAATATTCCTATTATTGCTTTAACGGCCACGGCTACGCCAAAAGTTCAGGATGATATTGTCAAAAATTTGGAACTTCAAGATCCCAACACTTTTGTCGCTTCTTTTAACAGGCCTAATTTATATTACGAAGTAGTACCCAAAGTTTCAAAAGGACAAGTCTTGAAGCACATGGTTCGCTATATCTCCCAGCATAAAGGTAAAAGTGGGATTATTTATACTTTGAACAGGAAAAGCACGGAAGAACTGGCTGGAATGTTGTGTGCCAACGGGATAAAAGCAGTGGCATACCATGCAGGTTTGGAATCGGCGTTGAGGGCTGAACGGCAAGATAAATTTTTGCGTGATGATGTGGAGGTAATTGTTGCTACTATTGCCTTTGGAATGGGCATCGATAAACCTGATGTCCGTTTTGTAATGCATTATAATATTCCGAAATCATTGGAGAATTATTATCAAGAAACGGGTAGGGCGGGCAGAGATGGTGTCGACAGTAGATGTATTCTCTATTATTCTTATAAAGATGTGCAGAAATTAGAACATTTAATGCGTGACAAACCATTAAGCGAACGGGAAATGGGTGGTCAGTTGATTGCTGAAACGCTTGCCTATGTGGAGTCCGGAGCCTGTAGGAGAAGATTGTTATTGCATTATTTCGGTGAAATGAGCACGATTGAAAACTGTGGACATTGTGATAATTGTTGTACTCCAAGAGAAAAATTAGATGTAAAAGACAGCGTTAAAATTGTGTTAGATGCAATCTCCCAATTAGATGAACATTTTGGGATTGATTATGTGGTTGATGTTGTCCTGGGCAAAAACAATCCACAAATCAAGACTTTTAAACACGATAAATTGGCTTCTTTCGGTGCTGGTAAAATCATGGAAATGGATGATCGCTTTTGGCAATCACTCATTCGTCAAATGATGTTGGAAGACTTTATTTATAAAGATATTGAAGAATTTGGTTTATTGAAGATTACGGAAAATGGGCGCAATTTCCTGAAAAAGCCTTATTCCATAAAAGTGGCGCTGAATCATGAATACCGTGAACTGGAAACGGATGAAGAGGAAGATGAAAATGCCGGCGGAACCGCAACCGCAGATCCTGTTTTGTTGGAAATGTTATTCAGTTTAAGAAAACAGGTAGCTAAAGAAAAGGATCTTCCGCCATTTGTAATTTTCCTGGAAAATTCCTTGGAAGAAATGGCATTGAATTATCCTACTACCCTTGAAGAATTGCAAAAAATACAAGGTGTGAGTAAGGGAAAATCAATAAAGTTCGGTAAAAAATTCGTGGAGCTCATCGGAAAATATGTTGAGGAAAACGACATTGAGAAACCGGATGATTTTGTCATGAAAAATGTTGCCAACAAAAGTGCGTTGAAGGTATTTATTATTCAGAATATCGACAAAAAAATCCCGCTTGAAAATATTGCACGCACTAAGGATATTACTCTAGATGAATTGATGACCGCAATGGAAGGGATTGTGGCAAGTGGCACAAAATTGAATGTAAATTACTGTCTTGATGGCGATATTGATGAAGCAGAACAAGATGAAATATTTGACTATTTCCGTGAATCCGACGAAGATGATTTAGGCTCTATTTATGAGGAGTTTAAAGATAATGATGTGTCAATGGAACATTTGCAATTACTTAGGATTAAATTTTTGAGCGAGTATGGTAATTAGCTTGGTTTTTGATTAATTTTAAAAGGGCGCAGATATTATTTTGTGCCCTTTTATTTTTAATATCAAATTTAAATAATAGATAACCCGTTTGCTTTTTTAAACCGGAGACTCTTAATGCGTATGCTTGGGTGAATTGTGCGGGTTGGTTTGGATATGCTAATAAATTGGGATATTCTAAATGCTCAATTTTCTAATCAAATCGTTCAATGGTAATATTGCAACCAAGGAATATTACCATTCTGCTTATTCAAAATCCAGAAATAAGCTTCCTCAATTCATATCAAAATCAAATTCAGAATTTGTTGCTGAGAAATAGCCTCTGTAAAGCTTGGTTTGCTAAGTAAAGACTGGTTATTAAATTGAAATATACCTCGTGCTTTACTCTTTTATGAATTTTAAATTCCGCTGTATCCCTTTCCATTTACTTCTTTTTATGGGTGAATGTTTTAAGAGCGTCTTAAAGATGGATTCATCCATGGCTTCCCATTCTGCGGAATCCAATTTCAAAACCTCTGGAATGGGTTGCAATGCGTCTTGCTGATGGGGTTGGGAAAATCTATTCCATGGGCAAACATCCTGGCAAATGTCGCAACCGAACATCCAGCCCTCCATTTTATTGTGAAATTCATCCGGAATGGCTTCGTCTTTCAACTCAATCGTCAAATAGGAAATACATTTGCTGCCGTCAATAATGGTGGGTTCCGTGATAGCCCCAGTTGGGCAAGCATCCACGCAACGGGTACAGCTTCCACAAAAATCCCTCGCAAAAGCATCATCATAAACTAAAGGTAAATCAACAATTAAAGTGGCAATGAAAAAAAAGGATCCGGACTTTTTATTGATAAGATTGCCGTTTTTGCCAACCCAGCCCAAGCCACTTTTTACTGCCCAGGCGCGTTCGAGAACGGGCGCGCTGTCCACAAAGCCACGACCTTCCACTTGTCCGATCTTTTCCCTTAATATAAATAAAAATTCATTTAGTTTTGATTTGATGACTTCATGATAATCAAACCCGTAGGCGTATTTTGATATTTTAGGGCGCTCCGCTTCCTGCCGTTGGTCCGGGTAATAATTCAGCATCATGGTTATGACGGATTTGGCTCCTGGAACTAACTTTGTTGGATCTATTCGCATGTCGAAATAGTTTTCCATATAGCCCATTTTGCCGTTGTGCCCATTGATCAACCATTGCTCCAGCTTTCTGGCATCATCTTGCAACTGTTCGGCTTTTGCGACACCACAATAATCAAAGCCCAGCTTTGCGCTGAGTTCTTTTATGAATCTTGTATTTTCTTCTAGATTTAAGATGACCTTAGTTTTAAACGCTTGAGGAGGTATCACAAAGATAATCCTATTTTAATGAGATGCAACATAGTTGCGCCACTTCTCAATTACAGTTTGGAAATCTTCAGGAAGTTCTGATGTGAAAAATACTTTATCATTTGTTCGTGGGTGAATGAACCCCAACTCTTTAGCATGTAAAGCTTGTCTTGGAAGAGCCTTGAGGCAATTGTCCACAAACTGTTTGTATTTGGCATAGACCGTACCTTTGACGATACGGTCGCCACCATAAGTTGTGTCGCCAAAGAGCGGATGTCCAATGTGTTGCGCATGTACCCTGATTTGGTGTGTACGGCCGGTTTCCAGGCGAAATTCCAATAGGGTCACATAATGAAACCGTTCCAGGACTTTGTAATGCGTAATGGCGTGTTTGCCATGATCGCCATCCGGAAAGGCATCCATGGTTTTACGATAACGGAGGTTTCTGCCGACATGTGCAACGATAGTGCCTTCATCTTCTTCAAAATCCCCCCATGCCAAACCAATATATCTGCGATGAATGGAATGATCTTTGAATTGACTTGCCAGAAACTGAACGCTGGCTTCGTTTTTTCCAATCAGCAATATTCCGCTTGTGTTTTTGTCGATGCGGTGGACCAGGCCAATTCTTGGCAATGAAATGATATTGCTCTTATCGTCTTCGGGATTCAGGTACCATGCTAAGCCATTGACTAAAGTACCACTGTAATTACCGCTGCCAGGATGGACTACCATCCCCGAAGGTTTGTTGATTACCATTAGGTCATCGTCTTCATAGACAATGTTTAAATCCATTTTTTCCGGGACGATTTCAGTGGATTCGGGCTTTCGGTTATCATAAATGACGATCTCGTCTAAAGGACGAACCCTGTAATTGGGTTTAACTTTTTGCCCGTTCACTAATACCATTCCTTCTTCAATCGCGATTTGAATTTTATTTCTTGTTGCGCCTTCTATTCTGTTCATAAGGAATTTGTCAATCCTGATGAGTTCTTGCTTTTTTGTAAGTTGGATCCTTAATCTTTCGTGTGGCATTTCAATTGCCTCATCATCTTCTTCGATATTAAAATCCGCTTCTTCATTCGACATGGTGAATTCCTTCTTTCTTTTGTTTATATAATCGTTGTACTACTCTGATTATTAATTTATTAATACCCAATTAAATCCCAACCTGAACAACATATTTTGGGATGGATACCAGGCTAAAGCATTGATATTGTTTTTTGCAATGAGTTGTTGTAATTGATCTACTACTACAAATGCCCTGAATGCTTTGATTTTAAAATTGAAAAATGCCGCTACTTCCGGTAAATTATTGGATTTGTATTCATTCTGTAAATAAAACTGATTTAAGTAAGGCGTATAAGCATCTATAAAATATGGCGTTGTGTATCTTGCTTCTAAACCTACTGCAACTTTTAATGCATTTTTGAACATAAATGTTTCTATTTTTAATTGTTCTCTCAGCATGAAAGCCGGTAGGTGTAAAGGGGCGTTTGCGGTCGCCTGCTGCCATACGATTTCATTGCCCAATCCGAAGGCTTTATAGTTTAATTCCTTTCTTCCGGATATTTGTGTAACATAAAAGGCCGTATTAAATTGTTCGGCTTTCATTCCTTCGTTAAAATACAAAAAGTTGGTAATGATATAGTTATTTACAGCTATGTCAAGTTTTATTTTGGGTATGGATAAGTTTCCCCATAATTTTGTTGTGCTTACTTTACTGAAAGAAGCGTTTTGTTCATAAAAATTAGTCCTAAAGTTTTGGACCGCAAAAGGCGCTTCACTTAGGGTTTGTTGTAACCCTAGGGAAATATTTCCAAATTTACCCAAATCCCTGCCTATCGAAGCGTTGATATTAAAGTCGCCAATTGCCGGACCGGTAAAATAAAACGCTGCATTGGCTTGATAAGACCATTGATTACTATCGACGGCTTCTTTAAGGATTTCCCCAAAAAGGTAGTTAGAAATATAAGTATGTGGATCTTTTCCGATTAGGAAATTTTGTTGAAAATGGTCAATCCTGTTGGCAATTCCCAGCTTCAATTCTGCCAGATGGTTGCTTTTGCCCACAAAGCCATTTATGCTGAATTTATTGTCCACATAATACCAGTTTTGTGCACCATATACTGAATCATTATAGCCAAAATGGCTGGGCTGGAATATCACATACCGCAAGGAATCCGGCGCTTGGTCTTTATAAAGGTGATTTTCATTGTGTATCCTCAATTCGTGTTGCAACCTGAAGCGTGGTGTAAATTGATAAGTGGCTTTTGTGGAATCTTCATTGTATAAAGTATCTGAAAGTCCCCAGGAATAGTTGTTTTGAATATAAAGGTCAAGGTTGCTGAGGCCGTTTTTTACGGCTGATTTATTGTTGCCCATTAAAGGCATATTTACCGGAATCCGCCTTCTGTCCGCATAATTGCTTAAGGTCAAAAAACTGTCAGATACAATTCCACCGTTTTCATCCTGATTGAATGTGTTATAGATGAATGCCAGTTTCAGATGGTATTTACTGTTGGTGCTTTTGTAATCTGTCGTTATGCTTGTGGATATGCTACTTGCTTTTTGCTGGGCAAAAAAGCCTTCGGAAGACATGTAACGGATCCTTGCCGCGAAATTCCAGTTGGGGCTAATGTTTTGTGTATGTAAAAAATCAACATTTTGCTCTTCCTTACTGCCCAACATAAAGGAAAAAGAAGAATAAGGCCGGGTGGTGTTGTAAAAACGAAGGCTATCAAATTTAATTTTATATAAATCGTAAATATCATAACCTAAATTGAAACCAATATTTTGATCTGGCGTGAAGTAAAGATTTCGTGCCGCTGTCCCATAATTCCCCAAGTCATTTCCCCACCATGGTTGTGTTTGTTGGAAATGGTGCATTTGACCAAGAGTTGTATCGGGCTGGTGTTTTATGTTGGAATTCAGGATGGTATAATAAATTTTGGCAGATTCGTCTTTCCATTTTTCTTGAAGGGAATCCATTTTATTGCTATCAGGCCTGTTTTGCTCAAATAAATTTTGAGAATTATTACCGGACATATTATTCAACTGTGCATTTGCATTTTGCCCCAACAGGAAAAGAAATAGACATCCTAAGTAATAGAAATAGCGTTTGGAAATCAAAATTGAGGATTGTTTTAATCCTACAAAGGTAGAAATTAGATAGGAGAATTTAATAATTTGGTTGGTATTAAATCCCTGGTGTTATTTAAGTCCAAAGTAGGCATTCTCCGCTTAATCTTGTGTGGGGAAAAGTTGGCTTGGATTTCAACGGTACATTCCAAAGTTGTGGTTTCATTGAATTAAAGTTGCATAATGATAGGTAGAGGGTACTCTACTTTAGTTAGGTGGTTCCATGCTTAATGTACAGAGTTCCTATACTCTAGATATGGAGTTATTCTAGGGTTTATAGGTATCGTTGCTATTAGTGGAGGTTTTTTAGAATGATTCGTGATATTTGGGGTTTTTATATTCGATAAATATTTTGTGTGTTGGTAAATTTATGTAAAATATCTATAAATTATGGGTAAGAGAATTGTGAATGTGCAAACGGGAAGATATTGAAAGGAAGAGAAATATCGATGTTGTTTTTTTTACACAGGGAGGGTTTGTTATCTTTTATTTTGGGCGTTGTAGAGACGCAATGCATTGCGTCTCTACATTGTCATGTAATTGCCAATCTTTTTGATTACCAATTGTTCGCCCTTTTTTCGCTGATTTCCGCATTGGTGTATTTATATATAACCGCCAAAATCCACTGTACTTTATTAGCGTCTGAGGGAATTCGTGCCCATCAATTTTTATTTTTACCGGAATTTTTCCTTTGTCTTTGTTTGCCGGAATAAAAATGGATTTTAAAATGTTGCCAGGCAGACAAACAAATGGATTTATTCCAATTATTTCAATTTGTGCTGAAAATGTGTCAGTGCTAATTATGGTGAACTGGGGAAACACTTGCAGCTATTAGTGCATTGTTCTATAAGCCGTAAAATTGTCAATTTTGGCTGAATACGAAGTAATGCTGGCAATATCCCAATCTAATACCGTTCGCATATAATTCTTACTGCATCCCAAGGTGCATGAATGATATCACATTGTAAATCTACCATTGGAAATGTGTGGGCAAATTAAATCACTTGTTCCAATTTCTAATTTTCAGACTTTCAAAGAAATGATTTTCTTCAATTTCTTTAATTTCGCCTGGTTGTAAATTATCCAAAGTCAAATCCTCGATAGATAAGCGGATAAGGCGAATGCATTTATGTCCGGCAGCCAAAACCATTTTGCGGACTTGATGGAATTTCCCTTCCTTCATCGTAATTGTGAGCCATGAATTAGGCAGCCAATCCAGGATTTCCTTTTCAATCGGGAATAAATTTACCGGTTTTTCTACGCTTTGCACAGTACAAGGTTCCGTAGTATAAAAAACAGAACCTTTAATGAAAATTGGTATTCCGGTACTTATTTTTTCAAGCTCTGCTTCACTTACAATCCCTTTGACTTGTACTAAATATGTACGCTCATGTGGTATTTCACCTTGAAATAATAGCTTTGTAACTTTTTTATTGGTGGTCAAAATCAACAAGCCTTCTGAGTGATTATCCAACCTGCCAATGGCATGTGTGCCTTCAGGAAACTCAAAATTCAAATCGCCCAACAACCGGACATTATCCGGGCTGATAAATTGGGAAACCATTTTGTAAGGTTTATTGATGATATAGTAACGATGTGGTGTTTTAGGCATTTGTATTCGCTCTTTTTTTTCACTCGAAAATACGATTTCTTCTTACTCCATCCTGATTATTGAGCATAAAAAAAATCCTCCAAACAAGAATGTGTGGAGGATTTTTTTACAATAAATGATTATTTTGAAATGGTGAACTTGCCGTTTGAGCGGTTTGAGCCATCCTGAATTTCAATAAAATAGATACCGGGATGTATGTCGGAAACATCAAGTGCATATTGTTGTTGAATTATTGGAGCCTGAACTTTCAAGTCCTTAGACAAAATAATCCTACCGGTAACATCTGAAATAATTGCTTTCAAATTTTGATTAGCCAGTGTGGCGGTATAATCAAAATTAATAACACCATTTGTTGGGTTTGGATACAAGTTTAATTGCAAGTTTTTGTTGGAAATATTGTGAATAGAAGTTGTAGTGTCTGTTGAACCTTCCATAACAACTGATATACAGCTTACATCGTTTGTTGTATCAGAGTCAATATAAGTTGTAGTTGGTACAGTGCTGTCTGAATATATTACTGACGATTGAGGTATATGTATAACACAAATATCACCTTCACTTTGTTCTGTAGTGGTATTGTAAAAATACACCACATTATTCATCATCATGGTAGCATTTACTCCTAAATCAACTAATAAGTAAGAGTAAATAACTTGGCCTCCTATATAAAAAAACAAAGTATCGCCAGCAGGTAAAACATCAGGGCCATTATTTGTATAATTAAAGGAAAGAAACAATGAATCCCCAAAAGGCACAGTAGTGTTATTGGCCGGGCTTGTGATTTCAACTGAAATATCACTGTTTTTAATTGTTTGAGCCATTGAAGTAACGGCGATCATTGTTCCTGCAAGTAACAAGGAGGTAAATTTTCTAAGCATAATATATTTTTTGCGAAGGTAAATGATTTTTATGGAAATTTACAAGATTAAATAAACAGATACAAATTTTAATTTATTTAAAATTTATCATCAATTATTTAGATTGAATATGAATAGTGATTCATCAAATAACATATTTTCTCAGAAAATCTTTAGTGTTAATCACCTCGATACTGGAAAAATAAAAATCATCCCTGTCTTCCGTAATAATGCAATTACAAGAAGCATGAACGGCGGAAAAATATTCCAACCCATCTTCAAAATCCAAAATTCGAGGATCTGCCGCCGCCATAATGGTTTCTTTTTCGCCACAACCAGCAATATGGATGTTTTCTGAAAGCTCTACTATCTTCTTTTTTGCCATTTTGGTTCCGCTCTTTTTTTCTGCAAAATAAAAAGCTATTGCCAGGCAAATTGGTGAAGTATAGAGCCTGAATCGTTTTGAGCTCGCTAAACTAATTACTTTTGCAGCATCGCTAAAATAAGGATATTCTTTATTTAGGACAGTTACAAGAATGTTGGCATCAAGGAATATCCTCATTTTTGGGAGTTAAAATATTCGTCTTTTAATGATTTCCTGCCTCGCTTTTGAATTTTATATTCAATTGGACCTTCGGCAACCATGTTTACCCAACTTGCAATAGGAAGGGCTTCTATATCTTCGTAATCTTTATCAGTAGCCTTTCTTAAAAGAATTTCAATGAGGCGGCTAAGGCTAATGCCTTGTTGGGCGGCAAACTCTTTTGCCTTTTCGATAACCAAGGCATCAAAGCTTAAGGTGAGTTTTGTATCCATGTCTTTTTATTTTATACTGCAAAGATATTATTTCTTTACGGATAATAAAAATTTATACCGCATTATTTTCATTAATGAATAGGCAGATTCACAAATTTAGCGCAACGGAACAGTTATTAATTTAGGGAACATTATATGCTCCCTTTTTTAATTTTTTTTATTTGCTTGCGCTTTGCGCAAGCGCTTAGGTTTTCTTAGGCATCG
>Ga0160467_100552_pt1 | contig 33668 bp, 30 predicted proteins | sample HID1972I_E11MG_FD_108221 | JGI IMG/M metagenome (GOLD analysis project Ga0160467, IMG submission 108221) | Enriched pill bug-associated microbial communities from UW Madison campus, WI, USA - HID1972I_E11 MG | ecosystem: Host-associated > Arthropoda: Insects > Digestive system > Unclassified ... | reverse complement strand
GCGTCTTTTTCCACCTTTGCAATAAATGCAGGGTCATTTACATCCTTTTGTTGCGCCAATGCACTATAGCCAAGGGATAGCAGTAAAAAAGATACTGTGAAAATTAGTTTTATTGGTTTCATTGTTTGTTGTTGATGGTTTAAAAATAAGCTCTTTTATCTAGACATGTGAAAAAAGAAAATGGTTGGGAAATATAAAATTTATTTTCAAATATGGAACAATAGGTCATTTAATTCTTTCGCCTATTTTTTCATATTCTAAACATTTATTGTTTTCAAATAAGACTCTCTTCTTTTTGCCCAAATTCAAATAAAGAAGCCTTCACATTGAACAAAATGAGGGATTGTATTGAAAAAATGGTAATTATTGATGATCATATGTGCTCGATTCCGAAACAATATTTATTTCGGGTGCGCCGCCGGCAACGCCACCACTAACGGCAAATTTCATCGCCTCTGCCGCAGTCATATTTGTAATCGGTTTTGTTTGAGATTGCTGCACTACGATTACCCAACCCGAAATAGCATAAGAATGAGGTAAATAGACGGAAACCATTCCTTCTTGCTCAAATTCCGGAATGTTGTTTTGAGTTAAAAAACCAATACGCCATAATTCCGGTGTGAGGTTAGTCCTAACCCATACGGGATCGCTGAATTTCTTTTTGTCCCCCATAAAGGAATCCAAAACTTCTTTTACCGAAGTATAGATAAATTTCACGCCAGGCGTATGTTCCAAGAGGTAATCTAAACCTTCTACGATCCAACGGCCAAAGAAAAACTTGGTGCCCAAAAAGCCGACAAAAGTAATGGTGAATATTACAATTAAGAAACCAAGTCCATAACTTAAGCCGGGAATCAAGCTGTCCAAGCTAGAAAAAATCAAGTAAATGACATAGGCAGTTACACCTATCGGACCTAAAATAACCAGGCCCCTTAAAAATGACCTAAAAATATATTTAGCTGCTTTCCCGTTCATAGATTTTAAAATATGCCCAAAGTTAAAACTATTCTTTCCATTTCTGACATAATCGAAAGAATGACAATTTATTAAAATACCAACCTCATCTCCTTACAGTAAAAAAGATTACATTTGCGCTTAAACTTTTGAAAACCCATGGAGCTTATTGATTTTATATTACATATAGATCAGCATTTGAATGACTTTATCCTGAAATATAATAATTGGGTATACCTGATTTTGTTTGCTATTATTTTTGTGGAAACAGGGTTGGTCGTTATGCCTTTTTTGCCGGGAGATTCTTTGATTTTCGCAGTAGGCATGTTTGCCGCTCAAGGTTCTCTGGATATTTATGTAAGCATAATCGTGTTGTTGACTGCGGCTATTTTAGGTGATGGTTGCAACTACTTAATCGGAAAGCTAGTAGGTAACAGGATTTTGGACTGGAAGTTGTTTGGGAAAAGGTTGGTAAAGCCAGAACATTTAGATAAAACGAATTTATTTTATGAAAAGCACGGTTCTAAAACCATCATTATTGCACGGTTCGTCCCTTTTGTGCGCACATTTGCGCCTTTTGTCGCCGGTGTTGGAAAAATGAGTTACCGTACATTTACCATGTTTAATGTTGTTGGTGGCGTATTATGGGTTGTCGGTATTTCTTTAGTTGGTTATTTTTTAGGGAACATTGAAATTGTGCAAAATAATTTTGAAAAAGTAGTCTTTTTGATCATTCTTATATCGGTATTACCAGTGATTATTGCAGTTGTGAAAAATAAATTCAATAAGAAAAAGACAGAAATAACGCTTTAAATTTTGCAATTGTTCTTATACGATACCGCCATTTTTTTTTACGCTTTGCTTTTACGGATCGCAAGCCTGTTCCATCCCAAAGCAAAATTGTTTGTCGATGGGCGGAAGGCGATTTTTTCTAAAATAAGAGAAGCCTTAAGTTCAGAAACCCGTCCTGTTATTTGGATGCACTGTGCATCATTGGGTGAATTTGAACAGGGCAGGCCGCTTATTGAAAAAATCAAATCGGGGAAAAAGGATTATTGCATTTTCCTCACTTTTTTTTCTCCCTCAGGTTATGAAATCAGGAAAAATTACGAATTGGCTGACTTTGTTTTTTATTTGCCATTCGACACGAAAAAAAATGCAACAAAATTAATTAGAATACTGAATCCAAAAGTGGTGTTGTTTGTGAAATACGAATTGTGGTTTCATTATTTAAAGGAATTGACCAAGTTAAAAGTGCCCCTGATTTTATTTTCCGCATATATCCAAAAAAATCAGGTTTTTTTTAAATGGTATGGCGGGCTCCATCGCAAAATGCTTGGCTTTTTTCAACAAATCTTTGTTCAGGATGCGCCTTCAAAAGCACTTTTAAATTCCATCGGCATCACTAATGTAATCATAGCCGGCGACACGCGGATAGACCGTTCCATGAAAGTTTTGGAAGAAAATAGAAAATTTGAAAACATCGAAATTTTTAAAGGCAACAATCAATTGATTATAGCGGGGAGCACATGGCCGGAAGATGAAATTCTATTAAGAAAAACCATGCAGCTGCTTCCTGAAAATTATAAATTGCTCCTTGCGCCACATGAAATAAAAGAAGACAACATCCAAAGGATCCTGAAAATGTTCCATCCTGATATTTGCTTTTGGGATGCAGATGAGCCCATGCTTTTAAAACATCGTATTGGCTTGGTCAATAGCGTTGGTCATTTAGCGTTTTTGTATAAATATGCAGACATGGTTTGGGTCGGCGGCGGGTTTACGAAAAGCGGAATTCACAATATCATAGAACCGGCGGTTTTTGGAGTCCCGGTTTTCTTTGGTCCTAATTTTAAAAGATTCCGGGAAGCCGATGATATGATCAAATTGAATGCAGCGGCAACTTATAGCACAGCGCAGGAGTTAAAGCATGTCATCCTAAACAAATCCGACCTTTTAGAAAAAGGTCGGAAAGCAAAAGAATATGTAGCCGCGCAATTGGGTGCAACTTCCAAGATTTTTGATTATTTATCCGAAAAATGTTTAGATAATACATTGTAAAAACTTTCAACAGTTGTATCATCTTGAGACCAATTATTTTTCTTTGCTATGGTATCAAGATATTGCCTGGCATTATTTAGGTCGCTTATTTCATTAAGTTGGTTCAAGCAAGTTTCATATTCATTTTTGTTGTTGCCAAATAATTCATTCAGGAAAAGATAACGGTCGTTCAGGCCAATATTTTTCCGCAGGTCTCTTGTCACTTTAGGTTGCATTGCAGCAAATAATCCTGAATAATCCGAATGGGGAATTTCAAAGGATTCGAATTTGGAGCTGTTCGGAATTGCCTTAATTTCTTCCTTTATTCCCGGTCTTTGGGTTTCTGGTGCTTTTGTTTCTATTGCCTCTTCGTCCTCTAAATCTTTTTCAATTTCTGGTTCCGGCTCCATTAAATTTCTTTGAACATCCTCATCCGCTCTTTCTGTGTGCGGGATCTCTGATTCCTCATCCGCTTTTGGCAGTTCAAAACTTAGTACTGCACGATCCCTGTAAATAAAATCATCAGGTGTTTTTTCAGGTACTTCAGGTGCTTCAGCGGGTTCATATACAATGTCTTCGGCCAAAGGTTCGTCCATTTTAATTTCTTGGAGATACTTATTTTCCGTTCCTTCTTCCTGTTTTATTTCTGCGGGAATTACAGCCGGGATTTCTAAAGGATAATTTTCTGTCTCAGTTGCTTCTTCGTTTATTTCAGGCTCAACTATAGGAGTAGCTGCGTCTTGAGTTTCTTCATTTTGAATTGTTTCCGTTGAACGCTCTTGGTGCTCAGGATTAGTCTCCTGTATTTCAGGTGTTTGTTTTGGTGCTTCTTGAGCTAGAACTTCTATATTTGGAACATTCTTTTTCCACTCCAACAAATCCGCATACAAAACGCGGGTATAATCCAGCATTAAATCAATATCTATATTGGTTTTTTCCCTTTTGTCATAATATATCCCTTGAATCCTGAGTAATATACTTTCTATTCGTTCCATTTTTTTAGATTAGGTTGCTAAGGTATTGAAATTTCATTTTATAATAGTTGAAAAACGGGAAATTTACTTGCTGAAATTTTTTGTTTACCCATCTCATCTTTTTTTCGGATTGCTGATTTGTTGCTGTATTTTTGGAGTTATGAAAACGCCTTCCCTTTTTTCTTTTTTCTTTTTAGTGCTCCTTTCCTGCAACAACAAAAACGCATCCAATGATCCCGTTGCTTACCATAATCCGGTGGTGCAGCCTTATACCGATGCCATCGCAGAAGAGCCAGACAATCCAAAATGGTATTTCAAAAGATCGGAAGCTTTGGCTCAGGTAAATGCGGATTCTTTGCGAATCGTGGATTTGGAAAAAGCGGTTGAACTAGATGGCAAAAATCCAATGTATTTCCAGGCTTTGGGGATTGCTTACCTGGATATGGATCAAGCGGAAAAAGCGGTTGCGGCATTGCAAAAGAATCTGGAATTGTCTCCAGGGGAAGTACGGGTTCGGTTATTACTAAGCAAAGCATACCTGAGCAATGATCAAATCCAGTTTGCGCAAAAGGAAGTGGACAAAGTCCTTGCGGCCGCACCTGATTACCCGGATGCGATTTATTGGCAGGCGCAGATAAAAGCTGCGGAAAAAGATACGCTTAGTGCAATTCAGTTGATTAAAAAAGCACTTGAAATCGATTCAAGTTATTATTTGGCATCTTACCAGTTGGCCGATTTTTATGCCGCTCAAAATGATGGAAGAACGGTTGCCCAGTATCAAAAGACTTTTAGGATGGATACGATGAATGTCGCGCCATTATTTGATATTGGAGAATTTTATAAAAGTAAAAATGAGTGGGAAAATGCAAAGAAAGCTTACAGGGAAAGTGTTTTAAAGGATCCGGATTATTCGGATGCTTATCTTGAAATTGGTGAAATTTTGGTACAGCAGGATTCTATAGAAAAAGCATTAAGGCAGTTTAATATCGCCATTCTCACCAATCCTGAATATGCCCGGGCCTATTATAATAAAGGACTTTGTTTTGAAAAATTGAACATGAAAGACAGTGCCCAATTTGCTTATGCTCAGGCACTCGTATTTAATCCGCACTTGAGCGAAGCTGGGGAAGGCATCAAGAGATTGAAATAACATTATATGCTATAGTCTTGTCCCAATGCATAATTTTTAATAAAAATGCCTTGTTTTTGAAAAAATATTAACTTTGCAGCCATTATTCACCTCAAAAAGAAGGAAGGACACCATGCCAGTGTTACACAACCGCATCTCCAACGAGGAACTGAAAGCGCGTATGCTCGCTGAAACAACAGCACGGGTGACAGTTTCTTTTTACAAGTATTTCAATATCGGAAACCCTCAGGAATTCAGGGACAAGCTTTATCTCCAACTCCTGGAATTGAATGTTTTTGGCCGCATATACATTGCGCAAGAAGGCATTAATGCTCAGGTCAGTATTCCTGAAGAAAATTTTGAATTGTTCCAAAGTAAAATATATCAATTTGATCCTTCCTTAAATAACCTCAGGTTGAATATCGCCGTGGATGACGACGGGAAATCATTTTGGGTTTTAAGGGTAAAGGTGCGCAAGCAAATTGTTGCTGATGGAATCGACGACCCCAATTTTAACCCCTCTAATGTCGGGCGGTATTTAAAAGCTGCCGAAGTCAATGAAATGATCGAAGATCCCAATACTGTTTTTGTGGATATGCGCAATCATTATGAATATGAAGTCGGTCATTTTAAAAACGCAATTGAAGTGCCATCTGATACTTTCCGTGATCAATTGCCGATGGCCATCGAGATGCTGAAAAAGGAAAAAGATAAAAATATAGTCATGTATTGCACCGGTGGCATCCGTTGTGAAAAAGCAAGCGCATATTTGCATCATAAAGGCTTTGAAAATGTATTTCATGTAGAAGGCGGAATCATCGAATATGCCCGAAAGGCAAAAGAACAAGCGCTCCCATTAAAATTTATCGGTAAGAATTTCGTGTTTGACGAAAGATTGGGTGAACGGATTACCGAGGAGGTCATCGCGCATTGCCATCAATGTGGAAATGAATGTGACGCACATACCAATTGCAAAAACGATGGTTGTCATTTATTGTTTATCCAATGCCCTTCTTGTGCCCTTAAATATGATGGCTGTTGCAGCTCCGAATGTCAGGAGGAGTATCATTTGCCGGTAGAAGAACAAAGGAAAAGGAGGGAAGGCCGCGAGAATGGCATTAAGATTTTCAATAAATCCAAAGACCATCCATTAAGGAAGCATAGGGCTGAATGGGGGCAATCACAGAATAAATAGTTATTGTCCTAAATTTGAAAATTCCGTCTTTTAAAAACAATTTGTTTTATCTCATATAAAAAATTACCTTTGCACTCCGAAAATGAATTCGGCCATTATTTTTTAATAATGCCCAAAAAAGTTGCAGTCGGATCATTTCATCGGTATTCATTCATTAATAAACCATTTTTATGGCAACAACAATTCAAAATTATGAGATGATGTTGATCTTTACTCCGGTCTTGACCGAAGAAGAGTTCAAAAACGCTCAAAACAAATTCATCACCTTCATTAAGGAAAATGGTGGAGAAATCGTGCATCAGAATGCATGGGGATTACGCTCTTTGGCTTATCCAATTCAGAAAAAAACCACAGGATTTTATGTTGTGGTAGAATACACGGCACCGACGGACATGAACGCAAAATTGGAAATCCAATTGAACCGTGACGAAACCGTAATGCGCCACATGGTCAATCATTTGGATAAATTTGCGGTAGCATATAATGACCGTAAGCGTAACAATATCGCTCATTTCGAATCTAAAACCAAAGAACCCAAAGAAGAAGAAATTTAAGCATTCCTTCATCTTTAACCAAAATTAATTATTAATCATGGCAAGAGCAACCGATATAAAATATCTTTCTACACAAAGAGTAGAAAAAAGGCAAAAAAAATATTGTCGCTTCAAGAAATTAGGCATCAAATATATTGATTATAAAGATCCTGAGTTTTTGAAAAAATTCTTGAACGAACAAGGGAAAATCCTTCCTCGTCGTATCACTGGAACATCATTAAAGTACCAACGCAAATTGGGACACGCTATCAAAAAGGCACGCCAAATGGCGATCTTGCCTTATGTAACTGACCTTTTAAAATAAAAACTACAAATGGAAGTCATCTTAATAAAAGACGTAGATAATTTAGGATCAGCTCATGAATTGATAGCTGTCCGCCCGGGATATGCCCGCAATTATTTGATTCCTCAAAAATATGCAATTGAAGCCAGCACCTCTAATAAAAAAGTATTGGAAGAACGCAGGAAAGTACTTCAAAAGCGTGAGGAAAAATTAGTAGCAGAAATTTCTAAAGTTTCTGCCGACTTAAAAGCATCACCTGTAAAAGTGGGTGCCAAAACCGGAACAAGCGGTAAAATCTTTGGTTCTGTAACCCCAATCCAAATTGCCCGCGTAATAAGGGAACAAAAAGGTTATGAAATCGATCGTCGCCGTATCACGATTCTTGAAGAAGTGAAAGAATTAGGTACTTACAAAGCGCAAATCGATTTCGGAAAAGATAAAATCGTGGAATTGGAATTTGAAGTTGTAGGAGAATAGTCCTCCTTTCTATAAAAAAACACCGACCTTTCTCAAAAAGGTCGGTGTTTTTTTATGTTGATGGATATGAGAGTTTAAATTTATGATCGTAAATTCAATTAAGACTACTAACAAACGCCTTAATAATAATTATTGATTTTATTAATTAAATAAACCAAAGGATTGTCAATCCAAATAAAATCCGGATTTGAGATTTATTTAAATTAATCATGTCATTTAATAAAATTGAATTCCCTCCAATTTAAGGATAAAGAGCTTTTCAAGAAGCATACGCTTTGGTATATCTGGCATGTCTTCTTATTGAATCGTGTTGCTTTAATAAAAATTTGAAATCTATATGATTTGAGTTATTTCTTTGAATAAAATTGTTATTCATTCTATATTTGCCAAAACTCACTAAAACCTCTATAAAATAATCTTCACCAAATTAATGCGGAAAACATCCTTCTTTTTACTCTTCCTATTTCCAATTTTACTAAATGCGCAGACGGTTATTAAAGGGAAAGTGCTGCATGTGAGCAGCTTGGAACCGTTGCCATTCATAAGTATTGGCTTGAAAGGCACGGCATATGGTACTAGGTCGAAAATGGACGGCAGCTTTGGCTTGAAAACAAATGAAAAACAAGGAGAGTTGGTATTTTCTTACTTAGGTTTTCGCACAAAAACTGTTGCGTTTACTGGCTCTGACTCTATTACTATAATAATGGAAGAAGATCCAAAGATGCTTTCCGTCAGCATCACAGCAAAGGCAAAATATAGGAATAAGGAGAATCCGGCAGTTGAACTGATCCGGCAAGTAATCGAGCATAAAGATTTAAACCGTCAGAAAAGCACACCTAACATACAATACGATGAATATGAGAAAATAAAAATTTCCTTAATTAATCCCAGCAAGAAAATTGTCGCAAACCCATTATTCAAACGCTATCAGTTTATGATGGAAAACATGGATACCTTGAGCATTCCAGGGAAAAAAGTACTGCCATTTTATTTGGAAGAAAAATTTTATCACCGTTATTTCAAGCAAAATCCGTCATTAGAAAAGTCATTGCTGAAAGCGGATAAAAAGATTGAGTTTGATCCAAAATTGATAAATAATGACGGGATATCAACAACGATGAAATATTTGTATCAAAATATTGACATCTATAAGAACAATATCTATTTTTTGACCAATTCATTTTTGAGTCCGATTGCCGATATGGCCCCCACATTTTATAAGTTCTACATTCAGGACACGGCTATAGTTGAGGGAGTGAAATTAGTCCGTTTAAAATTTGCGCCCAGGAATACCACTGATCTGTTGTTTTCCGGTGAATTGATGATTACTTTGGATGGTAATTTTGCCGTGGAAAATGCAGCATTGCACCTGAATAAAAACTCGGCCATTAATTGGGTAAATGAATTGAAAGTAACCTTGGATTTTGAAAAACAAATCAACGGGAAATATTATAACAGCTATTCCGAAACAAGCGTGAACTTTGGTTTGGATGGTTTTAAATCGGGCCTATTGGCTTCGAGATCCCAAACTTTTAAAAATTATGAAACCAATACCGAAATTCCTGATTTCATTTTTTCAGGTCCAAAAGAAGAAAGCATCATTGAAGATAAAAAAATGATGGAAACTTATTTAGAGCAACAACGGCCCGAGCAACTAAATACCTCCGAATCCAAAACTTATTCCAATTATGATAGTTTAAATAGCATGAAATCCTTCAACCGGACTTTGCTTTGGGGCTCGTTCTTTTTTTCCGGTTATTTGAATTTGAAAAAAGTGGAAATCGGCCCTTGGGGCTCGTTCTTTTCCGGAAATCCCGTAGAAGGTTTTAAATTGAGGGTGGCTGCACGCACAACTGAGGAACTGAACAAGAATTTTTATTTTTCCGGAAATCTAGGACACGGATTTAAAAACCAGAAATGGACCCATTATTTAAGTGGCGCTTATGCGTTTAACCATAAAAGCATTTATACTTTTCCGCAGCATTTTATTCGGTTTAGCCATGCCAATGATATTCGGATTCCCGGCTTGGATATTCAATTCCAATCAGAACAAAACCCTTTGATGTCCATTAAAAGAGGGGTGAACAACCAATTTTTGTATGACGATATTTGGCAGTTGAATTATATTGTGGAATCAAAATCACATCTCAGGTTAGAAGCTTCCTTGAAAAAATGGAATCAGGAAACGGCTGGTGCTTTACATTATATCCGAGATGAAAATGGATTGAGGGATACGACTATAACCATTTCAACTACCGAAGCCGCGATATTGTTGCGTTATGCGCCGGGTGAGCAAATTTTTGACCAAAAAGAAACCCGGAAACCTGTCCCAAACCGCCTTCCCGTTTTTATGGTAGGGTTGAATATGGGCATCCCTCATTTTTTGGAAGGTCAATATGATTATCAAAAATTACAGATAAAAATCAATAAACGCTTCATTTTGTCCCAATTAGGGCATGCCGATGTGGAAGTTGCCGCAGGATATCTTTGGGGTAAAGTACCCTATCCGTTTTTATTTATTCCAAAAGCCAATCAATCTTATGGATACATGTTGAAGTCTTACAACTTAATGAATTTCATGGAATTTGTAAATGATCAATATATTGATTTTAAAATTGATTATCATTTACATGGATTTATCTTGAACAAGATACCTTTAATCCAAAAATTAAAATTGCGGGAAGTAATGGGTATTAAAGGTGTATACGGTTATTTGAGGGAAGAAAATCAACCTAAGAGCAATTCTGGATTGTTTGAATTTCCACGGAATGAAAACACATTTCCTACCACTTTCGCCATGAATAAAACGCCTTATTTAGAAGCCAATATTGGTGTCGAAAATATTTTTAATTTTTTTAGAATAGATTATGTGAGACGGCTGAATTATTTGGATCATCCCAATATAAGTAAATGGGGAATCCGGGTTGGATTGCAATTAACGCTATGATTTCATTCATCATATTTTTTGTATGCAAAGCCACAAATAATGCTTATTGTTGCTATCTTTGGCAAATGGGATTTTTGAAAGCGAGCTAAGCTGAATTTGGAGTGCTTTCCTAGGATTCTAACACCTGAAAATAAAATATTAATGCTCAAAAGTATTGTTATAGAAAGAGAGGTTCTTCCCTTTAGCCATAAGCCGCACGATCATTGTGAAAGTGGCGCAGTTTCTAATTTGTTTAATTTTTATGGCTTGCAATTAAGTGAGCCCATGGTTTTCGGATTAGGTGCCGGCCTATATTTCGCACATATCTCATTCATAAAGGTGATGGACGCACCGATTGTTTCTTATCGTTATTTGCCTGGTTCAGTTTTTAAGCATGCGGCGAAAACTTTGGGTATTGAAATAGGAATGGAATCTTTCCGTTCCAAAGCAAAAGCACAGGCGGTCTTGGATGAAAAAATAAAAGAAAATATTCCCGTTGGTCTATTAACGGACATGTATTATCTTGAATATATGCCGGAGATGTTCAGGTTTCATTTTAATGCACATAACTTAGTAGTGTATGGCAAAAAATCAGAGAAATATTATATCAGCGATTCTATTTTGGAAATGCCCGTAATGCTGAATGAAGAACAGTTGATGAAAGCACGGTTTAGCAAAGGAGTATTTAGTCCTAAAGGGAAGATTTATTGGATTAATAAAATCCCGGAAAACCTAAATCTAAAAATTGCGATTAAAAACAGCATACACACAGTTTGCAAACGGATGAGCGGACAAAGATTCCCTTGGGCTGGTTATAAGGGAATGCAAAATTTGGCAAAAAACATTGCCGGTTATCCCATAAAATACAAAGAAGAAAAGGCAAATGCCCTATTGTTGAATATCGTACGGATGCAAGAAATTGTTGGTACGGGTGGTTCTGGCTTTCGGACGATTTATGCAAATTTCCTGAAAGAATCCGCGGGGATTTTGAATTCCAAAGAATTGGAAGTTTTTGCTAAACGCATGTTTGTGATTTCGGATGAATGGCGGAATTTTGCTTTATTAGCGGCTAAAAGTGCTAAAAAGAAAACCATTTCCAAAGAAGAAAGTTTTAAGAATGTAAGCGATGCCCTTTATGCAATCGCTGATCAAGAACGGATTTTCTTTATAGAATTAAATAATTTAGAACTCAATTAATTTTTTATGGATATCCCATCAGACTTGTTTTTTCTTTTTATCATTAGGATGGACGATCAAATGTTGTCTTCTGTCCTGGATGAAGAGGATACTTATATGGATTTGAGTGCAGCGGATTTTGCGGCATTGATGAAACAGAAAATTGAATTCCATAAGAGCCTCGGCGATACCACACTTTTGGCTTTGCCGGGCACTTTCGATAGGGCCACTAAATCTGCCTATTCTTTTATGGGCAATAAATCCAAGGAAAGCTTTGGGATTGTGATCGAAGTAAATGATAAAAAAGAGCTGCTTTCCATTTCGGAGGCAAAGGATTTTGTTTTTGATGAATTCCCATTTAATATTGATAGTTTTTAATTGTGCGCTTGAAATAATGACAAAGATTAAGACTTCGGATTTGAAATATTTGATGGTGCTCACGATTCCCCTGGGCGTAGGCACTTCTTTATATTTTGACGGGATTGTGAGCTATATGATTCCTTTTTTTAATTTCTTGATTATCCCAATCATTGATTTATTGCTTCCCGAAATAAAAACCAATCCCACGCATGAAGAAGAACAGGTTTTGAAAATCAATCCAATATTTGACTGGATTCTATACCTAAATGTTTTCTTCCAGCTTTTCTTTTTGTTTTATACACTATATATCGTGGCATATAAGGATCTGGCTTTATGGGAAAATATAGGCAAGGTATGGACAATGGGGATTTGCACAGCGGTTTTGGGTATCAATACTGCGCATGAATTGGGGCATCGGAAGAAGAAAAGTGAAACATTTTTGGCAAAAATATTGTTGATGACCGCTCTTTATATGCACTTCTACATTGAGCATAACCGGGGCCATCATAAAAATGTGGCAACACCACAGGATCCTTCCACGGCTCGTAAAGGTGAAATTGTTTATACTTATTATTTCCGTTCTGTATTTGGCGGTTACCTTTCCGCATGGAGATTGGCTGCACATAAATTGAAAAAAAACGGATTGAAATCTTTTTCTTTAAAGAATGAAATGATTCAGTTTCATCTCGTTCAGTTGGCATTTACAGGATTGATTTTTTTCATTTTTGGTTGGATCGGGATATTGACTTTTTTCTGCACCGCCACGATCGGCGTGCTGGTCATGGAAACCATTAATTATGTGGAGCATTATGGCTTGGAAAGGGAACTTTTTCCAAACGGGCAATATGAAAAAGTAAAACCATGGCATTCTTGGAATTCAGATCATATATTAGGAAGGATAATGTTAATCGAACTGACCCGCCATTCTGACCATCACTATAAAGCCAGCCGGAAATATCCTACCTTAAGACATTTGGTGACTAGTCCGCAACTACCCTTAGGTTATCCCGGCTCCATGGTATTATCATGGTTCCCGCCCATTTGGTTCAAGATTATGAACAAAAGAATCGTGCAGATGGAACAAATAAGAATCGAACTTTTAGAAAGTAACAAAAACACCGGAATTGCTTCCAACGCATTGATGGATTGAGAGATTTATTGAAAATTGCATATATATATTCACTCAAACCAATACTCCTCATATACTTATTTTGGGGAGCAAAAAAATCCTACGCCTTAGCATAAAAAAGGAAGCCAAAATAACCTCTAGGTTTCTTAAAAAATAATTCCAATTCGCAACAGATATTTTATTTAAACAAAATACTACCTTTGTGCCATGAAATTAAAAACTAACCTTATTCTTGTTTCAGGCATTAGCCTGCTTTCGTTGGCTTCCTGCCAATCACCTAAAGAGCAAATCGTAAAAAAATGGCAAGTAGTTTCTTTTGAAGATAATCATGGCGATTCAATGGCGAATGCTTATTTGAAATCTATTGATACCATCACGACGGTGGACAGCATGCTGGCCATGAATTTTGGTTCTTTCGACTTGGACACAATCAAAACCAGGATGAAGGAAAGTGTAAATAAAGATAGGGATCAACGCAAGGAAAGCGCTAAAATGCTTTCTTTGAATTTCAGAAAAGATGGCGTTGTGGAAATGTCCAATGCAAGCAATGTCGATTCTTTGAAATACGAAATTTTGGACAATAAAAAGATTGTTTTCATTCCCTTTGAAAAAGCCGTAGCAGGCGCAAAAGCAGATACGGTTTTCCAAATTGAAAAAATCAGTGGCAATTCACTTAAATTTAAGATGATACAGTTACCTAACGAGGTCTTCTTAAACCTTCGTCCATTCACTAAAGAAGATTCTGTTACTGCAATAGCAACTGCCGAAAAATTAAAAGCAGAACAAATGCAACAAATGCAGGAAATGCAACAGATGCAGCAAGAACAACAAGCACAACATTAGAAGTCTTTTTAAAAAATATTTCATTTCTTACCCAAACCATTTCAATGTCTTTCATTGAAACTTATGGGTATTTAAAACAAATAATCATGGCAGCAATAGCATTCAGACAGGCATTACGGGAAGCATTAAATGAAGAAATGCGTCGGGACGAAAGCGTGTTTTTAATGGGTGAAGAAGTAGCGCTATATAACGGTGCATATAAAGTAAGTCAGGGCATGCTTGACGAATTTGGCCCACGCCGAGTTGTTGATACGCCAATTTCAGAATTAGGTTTTGCTGCAATCGGGGTAGGCGCATCATCCAACGGACTTCGTCCTGTTATTGAATTCATGACCTGGAATTTTGCCCTTTTGGCAATTGACCAAATCGTGAACCACGCCGCTAAAATGCTGTCCATGAGCAATGGTCAATATAGTTGCCCGATTGTATTCAGGGGACCCAATGGTTCCGCTGGTCAATTAGGTGCACAACATTCCCAAGCTTTTGAAAATTGGTATGCAAATGTACCTGGCTTGAAAGTCATTTCCGTTTCCAATCCTTATGATGCAAAAGGTTTGTTGAAATCTGCAATCCGGGATAATGATCCTGTTATTTTCATGGAATCAGAAGTGATGTATGGCGATATGGGCGAAGTGCCGGAAGGGGAATATTTAATCCCGATCGGGAAAGCGGATATCAAAAGGAAAGGTACTGATGTAACCATTGTTTCTTATAATAAAATGATGAAAATTGCTTTAGGCGCCGCTGAAGAATTAGCTAAAGAAGGGATTGAAGCAGAAGTCATTGATTTGAGGACCATCCGCCCCATGGATAATGAAACCATTATTGAATCGGTAAAGAAAACCAATCGCCTGGTAATTGTGGAAGAACAATGGCCAATGGCTTCCATTTCTTCGGAAATCAGTTATCGTGTTCAAAAAGACGCATTTGATTATTTGGATTCACCAATTATAAGGGTTAATTCTGCGGATACCAATATGCACTATGCCCCAAATCTCGTTGCAGCTTACTTACCCAGCATTTCAAAAACTGTAAAAGCGGTAAAAGAAGTGATGTATATCAAAAAGTAACCGATAGTTAAATAAATAATTCAAAAGGGAAATTTGGCTGGAAACAATCCAGTCAAATTTTTCATTTTAGAAGCATTGGAAATAAAATCATTAAATTTGCGTTTCGATTGCGTACACAGCGAACAATTATGAGACCTTCTTTCAAGAACATTTTCTTTTATATACTTTCTGCCCTTTTGCCTTTGGGGAGTTCGGCCCAGGAATTTTTTACCTCCTCGGAATACGGTGTCCAATTGGGTGCCTCAACTTATTTCGGCGACTTGAATCCAAATTATGGCATGAAATCCATCAATATTGCCGGCGGTGCATTTTATCGTTATGCTTTTAATCCATATATTGCAATCAGGGCAATGGCAAACTATACCAAAGTTGGTTATGATGACAAGCTTTCGAACAATGAATATCAAAAGCAAAGGAACCTTAATTTCAAATCCAACATTATAGAAGCTGCCGTACTTGCCGAATTCAACTTTTTCTGGTTTGCAACGGGAAACCCGCAACATAGGTTTACGCCTTATTTGGCATTAGGCGTAGGTGCTTTTTATTATGATCCTTATACACATCTTGGAGGAAAAAGATATAATCTCAGGGACCTGGGAACAGAAGGGCAAAATACTTCAGAATTTAAAGATCGGAGATATAAGCCCTACAGCATTTGCTTTCCCGTGGGCGCAGGTATCAAATATTGGGTAAAACCCGGCATGAACTTAGGTGTGGAGATCCTGAATCGTTTTACTTTAACCGATTATATGGACGATGTGAGCAATACTTACATTGGTGCCGAACGCTTTAGTTCAGATCCCATGCATCCCTCTGTAGCTTCACAGTTACAGGATCCTTCCAGTACGCTTGATGGTCAAAAATTAGGAAGGGCAGGAAAACAAAGAGGTGATAATTCCACAAAGGATCAATATTTAATGTTTCAAGTTTCTTTATCGCTTCAACTAAAAACCTATAAATGCCCCAATAATTTTGGGGAAAAATGGTAATTAAAAAGAATGCACATTAAAACAATTTAAATAACCATCAAACCGGATAAAATTTAATAATGACGGCAATTTTTGATATGGATGGACTGTTGTTGGATACAGAGCCATTGTGGGGAAAAAGTATGCTCAAAATAGCAAATCATTATCAAATTCCGATAAGTCCCGATCATTTTAGATTCACGACCGGATTGCGGATTACGGAAGTAACAGATTACTGGTCCAAAGAATTTCCATGGCCCGGCAATATCAGTTCCCGGCAAATTGCCGATGAAATATTGGACGACATTATTGAATTGTCCAAAACGCAAGGCGGCATTATGGAGGGCGTATTGGATACGCTCGAATTATTAAAATCCAGAAATATCAAAATCGGATTGGCAACTTCTTCGCCTATGCGCATGATCCTGGAATTGATTCCCTATTTTAAGTTGTCGGATTATTTTGAAGTTTTGATATCAGCAGACACCGCTGTTGCGGGCAAACCACATCCGGGGGTTTATTTGCAATGTGCGCAAGCACTTCATACGGAATCGTGGAACTGCGTAGCCTTTGAAGACTCCGTCAATGGGATGATTGCTGCCAAAGCTGCCAGGATGAAAGTTGTTGTTGTTCCCGAAGCGCAAAAACACACCGATGTCCGGTTTGGACTGGCTGATTTAAAATTGCATTCTTTAAAAGAATTTAATTGGGAAATTTGGAAAGCACTGGAGAAATAAAAGCGGGTAACTTCTGTAAAAAATCCAATTGGCACATTGCAATTTTAATATAATTGCTTGAAGTAGGCTTTATTTATATTATAGCACTAACCTGCCTTCAACTCCAAAGCCCCTTACACATACTTCTTAAAAGAAAAATGCCGCAACTTCGGCGCCCGCCAATAAGTAATTGCCACTACGCTCAGCGTAATGCAGCCACCAACGACCACTGCCCGCACCGTACCTAACCAATGCGCCATTACCCCACTTTCAAAATCACCCAATTCATTGGAAGAGCTGATGAACATCGTATTTACGGCCGATACCCTGCCCCGCATTTCATCCGGCGTTACCAATTGCAAAATCGTACCTCTTATCACGACACTAACGGCATCGAACATGCCGCTGAACAGCAACATGGCAAAAGACAAATAAAAATTAGTCGATATCCCGAAAATGACAATACAAATCCCAAAGCAAAACACGGATGCAAAAAGCTTGTATCCCGGTTTGTTGCTCAAAGGCACAAAAGCAAGTAAGGCCAATGTAATTAATGCACCCATTCCCGGAGCAGCCCTCAAAATGCCGAATCCGGTTTCATTAACATGCAGGATTTCTTTTTGATAAACCGGCAAAAGTGCCACTGCACCACCAAATAATACAGAAAACAAATCAAGACATAATGCGCCTAACAAGATGGGCGTTTTAAAGACAAAACGCATACCTTCTGAAAGGCTTTCTAAAATGGGTTCCTTTATTTTTTTCAAAATAGGCTTTGTTTTAATCGCAAGGATGGCGCATAAAGGAAGTAGCTCGATGATGACCACCAATACCATTCCAGCTTCCACCCCTTTCCAGGCAATCATGCCTCCGGCAGTGAGCGGGCCTAAAACTGCTCCGATTTGCCAGGCCATGCTGCTCCAGCTTGTACCGTTGGCATAAAGTGAACGCGGCAAAACCAAACCCATCAGGGAAAAGGAGGATGGGCCATAAAATGCGCGGATTGCACCACCTATAAACACAAAAAAATAAATCAAATAAAGCACCGCGTCATGTCCCAACTGATGCGAAGCAAAGGGCGTAGTCAATCCAAAAAGGAAAACACCCAGAAAAAGATAACTTATGACACAAAATAAAATCATTTTCTTTTTCTCATGCAAGTCAACGAAATGACCACTAAACAAAGAAAACAAAACCGCAGGGATAACTTCCGAAAGTCCTACCAAGCCCAACTTCAACTTATCATTCGTAAGCTGATATACCCAGAAATAAATTGTGGTACTTTGCATGTTCAATGCAAAAATCAGGGCAAAACGGAGGATAAGGTAATACCTAAACTCCGTTTCCTTTAATGCTGGATTTTTAAGTATCAGCCTACGGAACATTTTTAGTTATAATTTTTGAAATATGATTGTGAATTGGATCAAAGCTTTAAGATCATTTATTCATTGCGAGTTGATCTTCGAGATCTATTTCAATTTTTAAATTATCAATGATAAAGCCTTGTCTTGTCGGTGTATTTTCGCCCATATAAAAAGTCAATAACTTTTGAATAGGCGCATCTTTCGACAATAAAACGGGTTCTTTGCGCATATCATCCCCAATAAATCGCTGGAATTCATCCGGAGAAATTTCACCTAATCCTTTAAATCTCGTAATCTCAGGTTTAACCCCTAATTCTGAAATTGCCCTCTGCCGCTCTTCGTCAGTATAGCAATAAATTGTTTTTTGCTTGTTGCGCACCCTAAACAAAGGTGTTTCTAAAATATAAATATGCCCATTCCGGACCAAATCCGGAAAGAACTGCAAGAAAAAAGTCATGATCAACAATCGGATATGCATCCCGTCCACATCAGCATCCGTAGCCAAAACGATATTGTTGTAACGCAAACCATCCAATCCGCCTTCAATATTTAAAGCATGTTGCAGTAAATTGAATTCTTCGTTTTCATAAACGATTTTTTTTGCCAAGCCAAAAGTGTTTTTCGGTTTTCCCCTAAGACTGAATACGGCCTGGGTTTGCACATTACGGCTTTTGGTAATAGAACCGCTGGCAGAATCCCCTTCCGTTATGAAAATGGTGGATTCCAATTGCTTTTCTTGAAATTCTTCCCGGTTTTTTTGGGGTGGCTCCGTATTTAAGTGAATGCGGCAATCGCGGAGTTTCCGGTTATTTACATTAGCTTTCTTCGCTCTTTCATTCGCCAGTTTACGAATTCCGGAAAGTTCTTTCCGCTCTCTTTCACTTTGTTCGATCCGCTTTTTTAAAGCTTCGGCAACGGCTGCATTCTTATGTAAGAAATTATCCAGCTCTTTGGCCAAAAAATCAAGGATAAAACTTTTTACCGAAGGACCTTCATGTGCTACATTCAAAGATCCTAATTTCGTTTTTGTCTGAGATTCAAACACGGGTTCTTGAATACGGACGGCTATTGCAGCACAAATACTTTGGCGGATATCGGCGGCATCATAATCTTTTTTGAAAAAATCACGGATTGTTTTCACAAATCCTTCGCGAAAAGCTTGCTGATGCGTCCCACCTTGCGTAGTGTGCTGGCCATTTACGAAAGAATAAATTTCTTCGCCATAATCGCCCGTATGCGTAATGGCAACTTCAATATCATCACCTTTTAAATGTATTATTGGATACCTTAATTCATCCACATTGGTTTTGTTGGTCAATAAATCCAACAATCCATTTTTGGAAACAAATTTTTTCTTATTGAAGAAAATGTTCAGGCCGGCATTCAGGTAGCAATAATTCCATATTTGATTTACGATATAATCATTGATAAAATGGTAATTTTTAAAAATGGTAATATCAGGACGAAATGAAACTGCCGTGCCATTGGCTTCTTCCGTTTTTATTTCTTTGGCATCGTGGATCAAAACTCCTTTTTCAAATTCCGCGGATTTTGCATTCCCTTCCCTAAAAGAAGTAACCAAAAAATAATCGCTCAAAGCGTTTACAGCTTTCGTTCCCACGCCATTCAGACCCACTGATTTCTGGAAAGTATTACTGTCGTATTTTGCGCCCGTATTCATCTTGCTCACTACATCTACCACTTTCCCAAGCGGGATGCCCCTTCCATAATCGCGAATATGTACCATGCCGTCATTGATGTTGATTTCAATCTGCTTTCCATTGCCCATCATAAATTCATCGATACTATTATCCACCACCTCTTTTATCAAAATATAAATCCCATCATCAGAACTGCTGCCGTCCCCTAATTTCCCGATATACATTCCGGGCCTTAGCCTAATATGTTCTTTCCAATCCAACGACCGGATGCTATCCTCATCATATTTTATCGCAGTAGATTGTTCCATGTCCTAATTTTAAAATTGAACTGCAAATTTAAGGAAATGAAACTTGTCAAAGACCTAAAATGAAGGAGCATATTCCATTTTTTAAAGATCCAATTAATTCGGTTTAAGTGTTCACATTATATATTTTGTATCTTCACCATGGATTAAATCCTGTTGTTTATCAAAAAAATCAATAGAACATGAATTTAGCGCTACTGAAAGATACAAAGAACTTAATCGCTGTCATCACGATAGCAATGCTTACGGCATTAAACGAAAAAAGTTTTGCTCAAATCTATTACGAAGATTTTGAAACCCTGACCAAATCCAGTTATGCTGCCGCAACCGTAACTTTAAACGGCATGGATTGGATTTTTGCGGGAAGCAATGCCGGCAATACAGCAAATGATTTTAAAATAGGCAACAGGTCGGCAAGACTGGCCGGAACAACGAGTGCCGCTACCAATTCGGACACTTCCAAAATTGAAATGAGCAACAATAAACCCGGTGGTATCGGCGACATTTCTTTTGTTTATAAACAATATGGAACGGATGCCAATCAAATCCAATGGCTGGTGCAATGGAGCGACGATGGCGTAATCTGGCATACGATGGACACCATTAAAGGCAATGATACCCAACAGATCTTCAGCCATTCATTAAATGAACCAGATGCCCGGATCCGGGTTTATGCATGGAATTTCATGAGCGGCTCCGCCAATTCAAAAAGATTGAATATCGACAGTCTGGCATTGACGGACAATCCCGTAATCACCCTTTCCATTTTAGGAAAAACACCGGTGGGTCATGGTATTACCATAGCAACCGATTCCATTAAAATCACTTTCTCGGAACCCATAATCGCAGGATCTGGCGAGCTCAATTTATTCAAAACAGGAAACGCCAACCCGATTTATACCGGCACCGCAACGACTGCAATCATACACGGAAATGAAGCCGTATTTCATGGTGTGGCTTTGGCCAACGCAACCAATTATCAGGCAACTTTGGATGCTTCATCATTTATGTTCAACGGCGTAGGCCATCCTTCAATAAATTTGGGAGACTGGACTTTTAAAACTATCGACACTTTACCTCAAACTTTTTTAAACGAGACATTTACAGATTGTAACCAGGGAATTAATCAATTAGGTATTTTTCAGCAATACAGCGTTTCAGGAGCGCAAGCCTGGGGATGCACTTCATTTGCTCATGACGACGCATATGCGGTTTATGTCAATGGTGGTTATTCTTCCGGATATTCTGAAGAAAATGAGGATTGGCTCATTTCTTCTGTTCCATTTGATTTTTCGGGGATGACCAATCCTAATTTAAGCTTTTGGCAAATGGCCAGATTTGATGGGACAGTAAACCGTACAATCAAAATATCAAGTGATTATTTAAGTGGCAGCAATCCTTTATCGGCAAATTGGATCACATTAAATGTTCCAGCCTTAGATACGATGCCAAGGGCAAATTCCTGGTCAGAAATAAACGGAATTGATTTAACCAATTACAAATCAACACCTTTTTATCTTGCATTTACTTATGAATGCGGCACTTCCGGAGCCTGGGAATTGAGTTATGATGATATCAAAATCCAAAACCCGACAAGTATTGCTGCGCAAAACAATGGCGGCTTAGATATTCGGGTTTTAGGTATTCCCACAACTTCGCAAATCATTTTAGGATTGTCGATGGAATATGCCGGAATGGTTAATGCAAAGATTATCGATATGACCGGACGCATGGTTCATTTTAAAAATTTTCAGGTATCCAGTGGTCAAAGTACGCACACGATTTCGAATTTAAGTTTGAATAGTGGCATATATGTTATCTTACTGAGTAATGAAAAGCAAGTCGGGGTCATCAAAATCTTAGTAAAATAAGTATTAGTGAACATCCTTGGGACCTTGTGGCTGTTGTTTTTTTTTGCCACGAATGCACGAATTTACACTAATTCCCATTTGTGTAAATTTGTGTATTCGTGGCTAGGAACCTTGTTTCCCTACTTCTCTACTTTAAAAACTGAGCTTATTCATATCAAAAGCATCAATCCAACACTCATTCATTTAACTCTAGCCAACGCATTTCTTTTTCACTCAAAAGTTGATTGATTTCCAAAATGCGTTCGCCTGCTTTTGTCAATGTTTCAAAATCCATTTTTCCCGAGCTCATCTCCTGTTCGATTTCTTGCTTTTCTTTAGTGAGCTGTGGCATCTCTTTTTCCAATGTATCCAATTCCCTTTTTTCGTTGAAGGAAAGTTTCCTTGGGGGCTTTTCGGGTGTTTTTTCAGGCGTTATTGGTTTTTCTGCTATGGGTTGTTGAACGGGATTTTTCGCCAATTCTTTTTTATAGTTTTCTTCATCCTTTTCCATTTCCCTGTATTGAGAATAATTCCCAGGAAAATCCCTGATTTCGCCTTCGCCTTCAAATACAAAAAGATGATCCACGATTTTATCCATAAAGTAACGATCATGCGAGACGATGATCACACAACCCGGAAATTCCTGAAGGAATTCCTCTAAAATATCCAAAGTAGGCAAATCCAAATCATTCGTCGGCTCATCCAAAACCAGAAAATTAGGATTCCTGAATAAAACGGTCAATAGTTGTAGCCGTTTTTTTTCACCGCCACTTAATTTGGAGATGAAATTATATTGTTTTTCGGGACTGAATAAAAAGCGTTGTAAAAATTGCGTAGCGCTTATTTTATCTCCATTTGCCAAGGGGAAAAATTCCGCAATATTTTTTACAAATTCAATCACACGCATATCTTCCTTAAATTCCAATCCTTCCTGCGAAAAATCGCCGAAAACGATGGTATCGCCGACATTTATCTTTCCACTATCCACTGGTTCTTTATTCAGGAGCATATTGATGAAAGTGGATTTCCCTACGCCGTTTTTACCAACTACACCTACCCTTTCGCCTCTTTTGAAAGTATAATCAAAACCTTTTAAAATTACTTTGTCCCCGTAAGACTTATATACTTTTTTCATCTCCAGAATCTTGCCCCCTAAACGGGTCATCTTCATTTCCAGTTCCATTTTGGCCTGCTCCACTTTCTTTTCTGCCCTTGCTTTCCAGTCGTAGAAAGCATCCTGGCGGGATTTTGATTTCGTCGTCCTTGCCTTTGGCTGCTTCCGCATCCATTCTAGTTCTTTCCGATAACGGTTACGCGCTTTGTCCACATTGGCTTGTTCATTTTCCATCCGGGCAGCCTTTTGTTCAATATATCTTTCATAATTCCCTTTTGTAAAATAAATCTGTTGGTTTTCAATTTCAATAATTTGATTGCAGACATTATCCAAGAAATAACGATCGTGGGTTACTAATAACAAAGTAACTTTTTCTTGTCCGAGAAAATATTCCAGCCATTCAATCATGCCCACATCCAAATGATTGGTTGGTTCATCCATAATCAATAAAGTATGACGGTGTTCAAAGCCCATGTCAATCAATACCTTCGCCAAGGCAATCCTTTTTTTTTGTCCACCTGAAAGGGTTGCAATATTTTGATCCAAATGATGGATATTTAATTTCCCTAAAATTTCTTTCACTTTGGCATCAAACTGCCAGGCATTCAAATCATCCATTTCCTGCATGGCATCCGCCAGTTGAATGGGATCGGGATCATCGCTGGATTCTGTTAATTGTTCAAACTTTTTAATCGCATTCAAAACTGGATGGTTATGCGAGAAAATATTTTCCCACACATTCCTTTCGTTATCGAGTTTAGGATCTTGATCCAGGAAAACGATATTGACATCTTTATTAATTTTTACCTGACCGGAATCCGGGATTTCATTGTCCATCAAAATATTGAGCAAAGTGGATTTCCCAGTGCCGTTTAAGGCAACAAATGCGATTTTATCCCCCTCCTGAACATGGAAAGTAATGTTTTCAAATAAGGGCTTGTCGGCGTATGTTTTAGATAGGTTTTCGACTGAAAGGTAATGCATGGTGCAAAGGTAATACTTTAGGATGTGGGGTTTCACGCAAAGGCGCAAAGATTCGCAAAGGCACAGTTTTTTTAAGCTCAAAAAGTATAGGAATTAATAATACATTCCAAGATTATGGACTATGTGTACTTTGTGAAAATCTTCCTGGCCTTTGTGGTTAAAATAAACAATGCTAAGATTTTGTCTGTAAATTTTGATCCATTGATACCAAAATGAGAGTTGTCGAAGCAAGCAATATTATTTTAATAATAAATTCTTTTTCTTTCGTTTTGAGAAATGGTATATTTGCTTCAATATTCTTACTTCTTTCTAATAAATTTATAATGCGGTTATTTATCTTCTTGATTTTATTTTCATTGGTTTCATTATGTTCTTTTTCCCAAGAATTTGAAGCTGCATTACCAACGCAATCTTCATTCTCCGGGAAAAGCCAATCCAACAAAAACGCCGGCAAACCCACAGCGCTGTCATTGCCATTTTTTGATGATTTCAGCAATTCCGGAAATTATCCTTCCTTGGATTTATGGGTGGACCAACAGGTTTTTGTAAACAACACCATGTCATCAGGAATTAAAAGCCGGGGCTGTGCTACATTTGACGGATTTGACCAATTCGGCATACCTTATGATTCCATCAATCCTTATACACAAGTGTATGCAGATAGTCTGACTTCCCAAATTATAGATTTGAGCATGAACACGCCTGCCGATTCAGTTTATCTAAGTTTTTATTATCAATCAAAAGGTTGGGGATTTTCGCCAAAACCGCAGGATTCCCTGATGTTGTATTTATTGCGTGGAAATGGGGTTTGGCAAAAAGTATGGTCGGCAAGTGATACTACCTATTCCGATTTCAGTTGTGCAATGATTCCCATAAAAGACACTACTTTTTTTAAAAGTAATTTCCAATTCAGGTTTGTCAATAAAGCGACGGTTGGCATCAGTAATTCCAACTGGAATGTGGATTATGTCTTATTAGACAAAAACCGGCCGGCACATGACTCGCTCTTTAAAGATGTAGCTTTCACGAACAACCCAAATAACTTACTGAATGATTTCAGTGCCATGCCCTTTGGTCATTTCAAAACTAATCCAAATGCTTTTTTAAAACCAAGCATAGAAGCATATTTACGCAATAATGGCGATTTGAACCTCAACTTGAATTATGGATTAAATACAAAAGAAATCATTACTGGAACAAGTATCGGGAACGCCACAGGAAGCAATTCCTTTATTTCCAATCAAGAAAACAGCATTTTGTTTACGACTCCGAGCATTGCTTCTTTCCAGGATAATGGGAGCAATCAAAAATACATTTTCGAAAATAAGTATTTCGTTGCTTCCGGTTATCCAAATGAGCCAGTCGCTAACGATACCATTATACAAAATCAAATTTTCGACAATTACTTTGCCTATGATGACGGAAGTGCAGAACAAGTTTATTTCCTAAATTTATTTCCAAACGCTCCAGGAAAAATCGCAATTGAATATGCACTTTATAAGCCGGATACAATTCGTGGTATTTCGGTTTTATTGCCAAGGCAAGTACCATCAGGGAAAAACAAAGAGTTCTCCTTGGCGATTTATAAAAATATTGGGATCAATGGACAGCAAGAAGAGTTGGTTTATCAGGAAAGCTATTTATATCCGGAATATCAAGAGGGGATTAACGAATTCACTACTTACGCATTTGAGCAACCCGTTGCTATGCCACAAGGTGTATTTTATGCAGCCTTGATTCAATCTGCCGGCGGTGGAAGTGATTCCCTCTATATCGGTTTGGATAAAAACAGGACAGAAGCCAATCATCGTTATTTCAATGTAGACGGCAATTGGGTAGGTTCTTCCATTGACGGCGCTTTGATGATACGACCCTTAGTAGGCGGGCAACTACCGCCGACCTCGATTCAACACCCTGAAAATAAAGCAATTATTTTCAGTATTTATCCCAATCCTGCAAAAGATTTAATTTACATAGAGACTGATTTAAAAATTAGCTATCCCTTGAATTATTTAATTCGGGATATGGAAGGCAGGGCTATATTGCATGGCGCAATCAAACAGAAAAATCCTATCCATGTTCAAAGTTTGAGCCCCGGGATGTATTTTTTACAAATTTCGGATAAGGAAGGCAACAGCAATACGATTAAATTCATCCATCAATAAACAACGGTTTAAACTTTCAATTCCTAATGATTTATTCTTTCAAAGGCTTTATTCCCGTAGTTCACCCTTCATCATTTATTCATCCACAAGCTGCCGTAACAGGTAATGTAATTATTGGAAAAGATGTTTATATCGGTCCCGGTTGTGCTCTTCGTGGCGATTGGGGCGGCATTGAAATTGCGGATGGCTGCAATGTTCAGGAAAATTGCACAATCCACATGTTTCCCGGTGTAACGGTAAAATTAGAAGAAGCCGCACATATCGGCCATGGCGCTATTATCCATGGTGCGCATATCGGGAAAAATGTCATGGTGGGCATGAATTCCGTGATTATGGATGATGTCGTTATTGGCGATGAATCCATAATTGGTGCATTGAGTTTCATCAACGCCAACACGGTCATTCCCCCAAGATCTTTGGTAGTGGGCAATCCCGGAAGAGTAATCAAACAAGTGAGCGATGAAATGATTGCTTGGAAAACAAAAGGAACGCGTTTATACCAATCCCTTCCTGCCGACATGAAAGCGTTTTGGGAAGCATGTGAACCGCTTTCGGAGATACCGGAAAACCGGCCAGCGCAAGAAACATTATATGTCACTTGGAATGAAATTAAAAAGACTTGAGATAGGAGACATGAGATAAGAGACATGAGATAAGAGATAGAGATGTAATTTAGTAACCAGCTTGAAATGGATAAATATAAAGCAACTCTTGACACTTGGAATAACTCATCGCTATAACAAGATAAGTTTAGGGATTTGTATTACACATTATTCATAATATTAAATTAACTAACCAGCTTACAAAGACCTTGTGACCCTTAGTGAACATCTTTGTGCCTTAGCGTCTTTGGGGCTATTATTTTTTGCAACTAAGGCACTAAGTTCTTGTTCTCATTAAGTGCCTCATCAATTAGAGGAATAGGGTCAAAAATCCGGTCCGAACACTAAGTCCGAAACGGTATCGCTAAATAATAACTAAAAGGTTATTTATGATTTTTTTCTCTTAAACCAATCTTTTCATTGTCGGTCTTAGGTGCATAAAAATACTGATTATGAAAAAGTTGTTTTTGCTATTAGCAAGCCTTGCAGCCATAAATTTGGCAGCCGTTTCAAATGTAAACGCACAACGGAATGGACATAATAACGATCGTTCAAAAAACCATAATGCCAATGCGCGTTCAAAACACTATAACAAGGGAAATAATAAAAACAAGCATGACAATCGTCGGGATTATCCATATGCTAAAAACAACAATAAAGTGCGACATGCTGGATCTACCTATCATCAAAAACCACCAATACACAATAGGCGGGACAAATATGTAACCCGCAATAATTACAGAAGACATAACAATATGCCTGGTTGGGCAAATGCTCATCGTTACAATGCGCGCCACCATGTTTATTTCAGGGATTACAATGCTTTCTATGATCCTAACCGTGGCGGATATATATATTGGTACAACAATGCGTGGATTTTTTCACCAACCGTGCCTCTGTTTATGGCAGGCGTGAATTTGAACAGGGCAAGAATCCAAGTGATCAATGATGTGCCTTTTGATGCAAGACCGGAAATATATTATGACCGCTATGCCCGTAGGTATCCAAGGAATGTAAATATTCAAATTAATATCCCCTTGCCACCACATGCAAGAAGATAATTTTTTCGATTGCCGCTAAAGGCTAAAAGCCGCTTATTTTATAATATAAGTAGCCTTTTGCCCTTTATAATTCACTTTCTCTCATTAGTTTTATTTTAAAGAGGGACTGAAAATTCCGCCTATTTACCCCATATTTAAAGGCGAAAGTAAATAATGCTGCATGGCGACGGACAAATCACGCCAAACTTTGTTTATGGCTGCATCCTCATAAATAATGCTCATGCCACAAAATGGGAATAACTCCATTATCAAAATCCTTGATTGAAAGGCCGCATCTCTGGCCAGGACTTTAAGATCTGCAATATATTTACCATCAGGTATTTCATTTCCCATAAAATATGTCCAAACTTGATCAATCTTTTGGTATAATTCATTTCTTAGTTGGTAAAACTGCTCCGTTTCTTTCTTGAATTTTAATTGCAATTGCTCATTATCCTTCAAGTATCCGACGCCATGCAATGGTTTTTTATATGCCATTAAATCCTGAAACAAATCAATAAAATGCAAGGTGATCCCAATGGGAACAATCGCCATATTAACCACAGCAAGTAAATCAAATGGAAATTTAAACAAAGGTCCAACCGCATGTTCAGAAGGTTTCAATAAAGAAAAACTACAGGCTTCCGGAACAAATAATCCTTCAACTTCAAAATCATTGCTACTCGTAGCTTTTAGTCCAACAACATGCCAGGTATCCATAACTCTTACTTTTTCACGAGGAAAAATAAAAGATTTGAAAATGTGTTTCCCTTGTTCAAGAATAGGTTTATTTTGGTCATCCATCAAAAAACAATTCGCCGTAAAATGAGTGGCATGAGCCGACCCACTGGCATATTTCCATTTCCCTGAGATCAGGAACCCATTCTTAACCTGAACTGCCGTTCCGCTAATTGCGCCGCTTCCGGCACAACAAATTTTTTCGGAATTAAAAATTTGTTGTGCCGTTCCTTGTTCCAAATATCCAGAAAACATATTGGCGCCGGCGCCGAGATTGACACACCAACCCACATTTCCATCTGCCCATGACAAGGATTCAAACAAGCGGACAATTTGGGGAAACTCCCATTCCAAACCGTTTACGGATTTAGGCTCCATCACTTGCAACCACTGATTTTGATAAATCAATTCCAGCATTTCCTGAGACAATCCCCCTTGTTGTTCGCACTTTGCAGACTGCTGTCTAATTATGGCTATATCCTGATCAGAAAGTAATTTATTGGGATCTTTCATCATTTAATTTGTTTTAAAATGTGAGATTGACACCGAGTAGAAAATTAAATCCTGCTTGAGGAAAATAATAGTTTTCAGTTTGTAATTGGCCGCCATCCTGATAGCTGAAAGTATAACCGTTGGCTTCGTATTTTTTGTTCAATACATTATTCAATGCCAGGGAAACCCCGATATTTTTAATCCATGAAGGTTGAATATTGTACCGGAACCGCAGGTCTACCAAGCCATACGGATTAATGCTCCTTTGTTTATTTGTAGTGTTGTCCAGATATTGGCGACCGACATATTTCCCTAAAACATCCATATTTATATCTTGATTATTCCACCTGTTTTTAAATGGCGAGAAAGAAATTATTCCGGATGCGATCATATTGGGAGAAAAGGAAATGTCCGTATTTTTATACGTATTTTTTATTTGCCCTCCATTGTCATAATCATCAATATACTCATCGAATTGTTGGATTTTATTCTGTGAAATAGTTGCATTTGCCGCAATTTCGATTTGCGGGATTACTTTATAAGCAGCGGTCAGTTCAATGCCAGCGCGATAGCTTTTACCTACATTTATCCGGGAATAAACACCATAATCATTTATTTTTCCTGAATACACCAATTGATCCACATAATACATATAATATAAGTTTGCACCGGCAGAAAATCTGGAAGATTGAAAATCATAACCACCTTCTATATCGTATAGTTTTTCCGGTTTGGGAAATGCCAAAGGAGACTCTTCAAAATCTTTTCTGTTCGGTTCTTTATGTGCAAGGGCAAAAGATAAATAAGCTTTGCTCAATTGATTGCTTTGGTGATTTTTGATGAAACTCAATCCAAGTTTGGGGTTCAGGAAATTATAATTTGCAATTGGATGCGCAGTTGGGTCATTCCTGAAACCGTCCATGTCATGATGCACATTTCGATATTGCATATCTCCGAAAACAAAGAAATTTTGTCCAATTTGTTGTTGCAATTTGACATAAATATTCCGGTCGTCTTTTACTGCATCATTCAAATACCAACGGTAATCAACGGGAATCCCGAAGTCGGCCCATTTGATAAAACCATAATGGCTGCCTTCATATCTGGTCAATGATCCACCAAAAATCAATTGAGTAGCTGCCTTTTCATAAGCGAGTGAAAAAACGCCCCCATAATAATTATTATCCAACCATCTTTGTCGCAATAAATCCACTTTTTTGAAAGTATCAGCATTAGGCGTTGTGTAAGGCGGAAGCCCGTAATCTGAAAACTTGTCCTGCACCCTGTATTCATTATAATAACCCTTCCCTCTTGTAAGAAACAGGCCTATATTGCCTTTCCAATTTTTACTGAATTTATGATCCAGGAATAATTGATAATAGTCTTGCTGGTAATTATCCGTTTGATCCTTATAATAAGTTCCATCCGCTTTTTGCCCGATTTCATTATAAGTCCGGTTTGTTTTCAAGGAATCTTCCGGGATGCCATTCCATGCCTGTCCCGTTTTTTCTATTCCCGTAAATAAATTGAACTTCAAATTTGTCTTTTCATTTTTGGAAGTCCAGCCAGCGATGAATTGAAAAGATTTCAAATCGGAAGCAGAACGGTCGATATAGCCATCAGAAGATATTTTAGAGGCCCGGGCATCAAATTGAAAACCACCTTTAAGCATTCCCGTTCCAGCCTTTATCGTATGTTTTAAAGTATTGAAAGATCCAAAAGAATTATTGATTTCAGCAGTCGGCTTACTTACTTGATTTAAGTTACTGATATTTATGGAAGCACCAAAAGCACCCGCCCCATTTGTTGAAGAGCCAACACCTCGTTGAATTTGAATGGAATTTGTGGATGATAATAAATCCGGGAAATCAACAAAAATGGCACTTTGGGATTCCGCATCATTAACAGGAATACCGTTAATTGTAAAATTAATCCTTTCCGCATCTGTGCCACGAATACGAATCCCGGTATAACCCACGCCGGCACCGGCATCTGAATTGACAACAACGGAGGGCGTATAATTTAAAAGATAAGGAATATCCTGTCCGATATTGTTTTCCCTGATTTCCTTTTCATTAAGATTAGAAACGGCATAAGGTGTTTTGTTGTTTACGCGAACACCTTGTATAACGACGGGGATCAGCTCTCGGACGCTGTCGAAGCGAGACTGGTCGGCTTGCGTATTTTGGGCATTGGTCATCATTGAAAATGAAGACAAGAACGCAGTAATCATTACTATGCGTATTTGGGGGGTAATATTAAACATGATCTAAAAAATTTCAACATTAATAAAACCAGGCTATATTCATTAAACCTCCAAAAATGAATTTGGATATTTAAAAATACATTTGGGGATTTGGAAATTTTTCGTTTCGCTTCCCTTTCCTAACCAGCATTATCCGGTCCAGGTTCTACGGGTGTGATCTCAGCCTGAAAGTAAGGCACCCCGAGGTTTTCATTATTGTTCTTTGAAAAGAAAGCAATGAAAGTTTACTTTTAAAACGCAAAGATAGGGAATTCAAATGATAATGATACGTATTTACAGTTTTATAGGGATGCCTTTCAAATGCTGCAGTTTGATCGGCATCTTTAAAATTAGCTTTACTCATCTTTTACCTCTTATCTTGTCTTTGACATTGCCCTCATTTTTACTATATGCTCATTTGAAAATTCTGTTTATCTAAAAATTGATGATATTCTATAGTAGTAAGAGCATTTTAAACGAGTAATGCATTATTATTATATTTATAAAAGTGCCTTCCCACAAATATCAAGACAGAAAATCTAATCCTTTCAGCACAAATCTGCATGCTATTGCCAAGATAAGTATCAGCCCAAATGCATAAAGGATAATTCTTTTCTTTGAGGAGATAGCGGCATCAGTACCAATTGCGGCAGTCGTGCTACAACAACCTGAAGAACAGCCAGATTCCGAATTTAAATAAGGTACTTTCAATAAATATTTATGATACAAGAAATCGTAGTTCTCTTTCTCATACTCGTTTCCCAAAACTTGATATGCAAAATTGACTTGTTCAAATTTACCTTTCGCAAAGTCAACGCTATTTACATTTTTATCGGGGTGTAATTCTTTTGCCAACCTTTTATACGCCAATTTAATTGCTTCTTGATTAGAAGGATAATTCAATTGTAGTATTTGATAATAATTTTCAATTTCAATTTGCATAATGCGTATTTCCCGTCTAAAACAAAAATAAGACAACTTCACTAATATACCATAATGGAATATTGATAGCAACATTCGATTAATAAAATTAAGTCCATAATTCAACCAATTTCATAATATTTTCTATCATTGCTGTTGACGCCTCAAAAAATATTCTGACATGCATTTAGGAATGTATGGCGGAAACAAATTTCCTCCAATAATTAAAAGCAAAGTTTGAAGCACAAAAAACTTTTTGACTAATTCATGTTGAAGGGGAATCTTTGAATGAATATGGCTGCTACCTACGCTTCAGAAGTTATCCAGTACCATCTGTCTAAGTTAATTAATAACCATATTATCATAATCTTGCCTCAAATGCCAAATTCGTCTGTTCAATTTTGTCCAACCCAACCTTATCCTTACTCCAGCGTCTATAACAAAAATAAGCCCAAAAACAATCTACAATAATGAACAATAAATACAACATACGCTGCCAATAATAATCTTGCGGTATACAAAACAAAATCATCAACGCACCAACAGCCATATACAACATACATCTATATTCCCAACCCCTTGCCATCATTTGCTTATCCTTTCCACAGACAAACAAGCCCATCAAGGTTGATATACCAAATAGGAATCCCCAAGCTACCCCATCTTCACCTCCTGTATTATATAATTCGGGATTGATAATACTACTTATTATAGCAAATAAACTAATTGCAATAGCTAAAATCAAGGAAATAGGATGGTAACTAAAATGCTTTATCTCCTTCTTAATTTGGTTTTCAATTCGCTCGAAATGTTGATAATTATCCTGAAAATGTTCATTTTGTTGTAAAAGCAATAGACACTCAACAGGTTTAAAAATATGCACAAAATCGGGATGATGCCTTCCCCACCAAGATAAAGGATGCGGACCTAAACTAAACGAATAATGCATGTCGTCTTCTAAAGTTACCTTCATTACATTTGAATATAAACCCTTTTTTCTATAAGGTATCGGAAAATCAGGGCAATTAATCATTATTTCATGATCTCCTGAAGGCAAAAAAATGAGATGGTCTTACCCTTACCAATTTTAGCTATCATTTTACCATCAACGTAAATCTTCCATTTCAATAGGGAAAGGAAAAAGTTATCTTCCTGAAAATAGTAATTTCTGCCATATTGATTGTAATTAAAAATGAAACAATTGACTAATGAAACAAAGTTAATTAAATTTTCATTCTTTTATGCCAAAAGATAGCCATGTTCCCCAGCACAAAAAACCCTCCAACAAATGAATGCTGAAGGGCTTGAATGAATATGGCGGCTACCTACTCTCCCGGAGTTAACCAGTACCATCGGCCATGAGGGGCTTAACTGCTCTGTTCGGAATGGGAAG
>Ga0160467_100551_pt1 | contig 33783 bp, 36 predicted proteins | sample HID1972I_E11MG_FD_108221 | JGI IMG/M metagenome (GOLD analysis project Ga0160467, IMG submission 108221) | Enriched pill bug-associated microbial communities from UW Madison campus, WI, USA - HID1972I_E11 MG | ecosystem: Host-associated > Arthropoda: Insects > Digestive system > Unclassified ... | reverse complement strand
GGGTCCTGTGAATATGGAACTCAGCGAAGCGCAACAAACAAGGGGAGCATCTATTTATAATATGTGTTATGAGGGTAACAGGCTGCTACGTGATCAGGAACGAAGGAAAGATAAAACAACAAAGACGGCGACAACGGCAATAAAGAAACGAGCGAAAGAGGATGGAGACAAGATACATTTCCAGGTAGGGAAGCGGGTATCGTTTTCTTCCAAATCATAGCTTATTCTCTTTCAGGCATTTCGAGTACCTACCTCCAGCATGTTTATGAAGAATCGTGGGATCAGAAGTCTTCCGTCAATACCGTCACACAGTTTATATTCAGCTCATCGATCCTCGAATCGAGCGATTTAAAGGTTGAAAGATCATCTAAAGAAAGATAAGCTTTTTTGATAGAGGCCAGCACCTGGTCATTCGGATCGCAAGCCATAGCCTTTTCCAGATGCGGAATGGCTCGTTTAAGAAATCCTTTGTACTCAGTCTGGTATCGTTTGTGGAGAGTTGAATTTGCTTTTTCAGAGTTGATCTTCGTAGCTAGGGCGTTAGCATTGCTCAGATAGAGATATCCAAGAGCAAGATGCGGTACATAGTAGTTAGGCTCAAGCGTTAGGGATTTTTCATAGAAGATAACGGCTTGTTGCGCATTTTTACTGTCTTCGTAGAGTCTGGCTAGCTTGAAGTAGAATATTGCCTGCTGTTTCTTTGAAAGAACGCTCGCAGAGGGAGCCAATTTTTCTGCGATTGCCATTGCTGTTTCTGCATCGCCTTCCGAGAGGTGCAGGCTGAAATCGTAATATTGATCTACTGGAGTCTGACTTATGGCGGGTTTAGTTAAAAAAATGAATAGGACTATTGCAATATATTTCATGGTGGGTTTAGCTGTAAAATACGTCAAATATGGCATAATAAAAATATAGCTGCAAAAATGTAGCCAAAGCTTTTGAGGATGGAAAACAAGAAATTTTGGCACATGGTTTAATATTAAACCAATGTCGTTATCTTTGTAGTACTATCTATGAGCGCAGTAAATTCATCACCGGAAGTTAGAGAGTTGATAGATTCCATTCTTAACGTAAGGTTGGGAATGAAGCAGTTTATACAGCGTAAGATAAGAGAGCATGGAATAGATCTTACCTATGAAATGCTTCAGGTCTTAGCTGTTTTGTGGAGAAAGGGCGAGTTGAACCAGCAGGATATTGCTGACAACATTCAAAAAAACAAGGCGAGCCTTACATCTCTTTTAGATAACCTCGAAAAACGCGGACTTGTTATGAGATCCGAAGATCCGTCTGACCGCCGTAATAAGATTATTTCCCTTACTGCGCTGGGGATAGAGTACAAAGAGCAGTTTTTACCGATCTTTAATGACTTTTATGAGACATTGAGTAAAGATCTTCCGAAGGAGAAATTACGAGAGATTGGCACGTTGCTTAATCACATCTACAAGAATCTGATTTAGCCGCAGGTTTTTTTGTTCGATTAAATAGGCCAGATTTCAAACAAGTTCTTTTCCGAAGTTTTTTATGGTGGCTGAAACTTTCTGTAACTTTAAGAAATTTTATGTCTCATTCCCACATTCTTATTATAGGAGCAGGTGCATCCGGGCTTCTTGCTGCACGGGAGCTCTCGTTGGCAGGGAAGACGGTTGTTGTATTGGAAGGCGGTGCCCGGACAGGAGGACGGGTGCTGGATGTCGAGAATCCCGGATGGCCGGTCCCGGTCGCGCTTGGAGCTGAGTTTATTCACGGCGACCTTCCGCTGAGTTTTGATCTTTTGAAAGAGGCGGGACTGAGCTATACTCCTATGGATCAAAGAGGCGTCAGGATAAGGGATGGTAAGGAGATTGCTGAAGAGAGAACCGGACAATGGACGGAGTTTATGGATCGCCTGAACACCTTAGAGGCGGACGTCACGTTAAGTGATTTTCTTGCGTCATTTTTCCGCGATGACCGCTATGCTGTTTTGCGAGAGGAGGTACTGCGATTTGTAGAGGGCTACGACGCGGCGGATCCAGATACAGTAAGCGTATTTTCGTTGCGTGATGAGTGGTCTGATGACGGAATGCAGTATAGAGTAAATGGTGGCTATGGGCGTCTGATTGACTTTCTTGTTTCCCGATGTGATGAGTCAGGTTGCAGCATTCATCTTCATAAGGTGGTGACGCATATCCGTTGGCAAAAGGGATTTGTCGAGGTTATAACATCTAAGGGAGAATTGTTTACGGCTGACAAACTGATAGTGACGGTACCTCCCGGAGTTCTGCGTATACCTTCAGGAAATGCGGGATCGATTGAGTTTGAGCCTGCGCTGCCTGAACAAACGCGGGCTTTCGGAGCGATCGGCTTTGGTGCTGTTATCAAAATGATTATCCGGTTTAAGTCTGCTTTCTGGGCCGAAACCTTGAGTCCGGATACTACCTTTTTGTTTTCAGACGAGGCGGTACCTACATGGTGGCTGCATTCTCCTAATACAACGCCTATCTTATACGGTTGGATTGCGGGGCCCCAGGCTGCAAAAATGGACTCTTGTACGGATAAAAAGGTGATGGAAAAAACGATTACTGCATTGGCAGTGACCTTTGATTTACCTGAAGACTTTCTAAATGAACAGATTGAAGATTTTTATCTTTTTAATTGGAATACTAACCCGTTTTCAAAAGGGGGATATGCCTTTATGACCCTGGAGGGCAGAGAAGCTGTAGAGGTACTTCGTGACGGAGTTCAGGATACGATTTATTTTGCCGGAGAAGCGATCTACAAGGGACCACATGGAGGGACGGTTGAGGCCGCTCTTGTTTCAGGCAGAGAAGCGGCTCGGAAGATCCTGGACAACTGATGCTTATTTTCTACAAATAACGGTATGATCTATCTACGTCTGGTTTTATATCCATTTTCTTTTTTATATAGCGCTATTCTAAAACTGCGGAATTATCTGTATTCGGTGGGTGTATTCTCGTCCCGGAAGTTCGATATTCCTGTGATCTGCATTGGCAACCTGGCCCTGGGTGGAGCGGGTAAGAGCCCAATGGCAGAATATCTGATCCGTCTTTTAAGTGGCGACTACAGGGTGGCTATTTTAAGCAGAGGCTACGGCAGGCGAACAACAGGGTTCAGGATTGTAAGTGTTGGGGACTCGTCTGCCGACAGCGGTGATGAGCCCCTGCAGTTTAAGAAGAAGTTTCCGGATGTCACTGTGGCTGTTTGCGAGAAAAGAGTGGTAGGAGTTGAAAGGTTGCAGGAGGAGCACGATCTGGTGATACTGGATGATGCCTATCAGCACCGGGCCGTAGACGCAGGTCTTAAGCTTTTGCTGTTCGACTATACCCGGCTGAATGAGCCGCTGGTTGTTTTGCCGGCAGGGAATCTTCGTGAGCCTTTCTCGGGACGGGCCAGAGCTGACGTTATCATTTTAACCAAGACAGAGTCAGATCTTAGCGACAGGGAGAGAGAGAGGGCGATAAAGAGGGTCAAACCGCTTGCCGGGCAACAGGTGCTTTTCTCTTATCTTAAATATGGAAGGTTAATTCCGCTGTTTGATGGAGAAACTCTTGAACTGGCAGATTTAAGACGGGACACTAAAGTTTATCTGCTCACCGGAATCGCTAACCCTAAACCTCTGCATAGGAAAATCAGTTCATCAGGCTTTGCTGTAAAGCACTATGATTACCCGGATCATCATCCTTTCAGCCCGAAAAATATTAGTAAACTTGCGGAAGATTTCAGACAGGAAGAGGCACTGAATAAAATAATCATCACTACCGAAAAAGATACTCAGCGTCTGATGACTGAGGGTCTTCGTGGAATCCTGGAAGATCTGCCTGTTTTCTATCTGCCCGTCGAGGCAGAGTTTCATGAATCTGATAAAGAGAGGTTTGACCTATTAATAAGAAACTATGTTAGCTAATATTTATAATACCACTGAATATATTAAGAAACGTATCGGCGATTTTGAACCGGAAATAGGGATCATTCTTGGGACCGGTCTGGGAGGCCTTGTAAGCGAGATTGAGGTGCTTCACAAGTTGATGTATTCGAATATTCCGGATTTTCCGATCTCAACGGTAGAGTTTCATTCAGGCCGGCTGATATTCGGAATGCTGAATGGAAAGAAGGTTGTTGCGATGCAGGGCAGGCTGCATTATTATGAGGGTTATGATATGAAGCAAATCACCTTCCCGGTGAGGGTGATGAGAATGCTTGGTATTAAGCGTCTGTTTGTATCGAATGCGAGCGGCTCTTTGAATAAGGGTATTAAAAAGGGTGACATTATGATCATTGAAGATCATATTAACCTGCTTCCGGACAATCCTCTTCGCGGAAGGAACTGGGATGATCTGGGTCCGCGTTTTCCTGACATGAATGAACCTTACGACCGTGAAATGATTGCAAAGGGGATGGAAATTGCGGCGGCACATAACATCAGCTGCCATAAGGGCGTTTACGTGTCGGTAGCAGGTCCGAATCTGGAAACAAAAGCAGAATATAATTACTTACGGATTATAGGCGGAGATGCTGTAGGGATGAGTACTGTACCGGAGGTGATTGTAGCAAAGCATATGGGCTTGCCTGTGTTTGCAGTTTCTGTCATCACCGACGAGGGTTTCCTGGATGCGTTGGAGCCTATTTCTTTGGATGAGATTGTACGTGTAGCTCAGGAGGCAGAGCCTAAAATGACCTTGATATTGAAAGAGTTGCTTAGCTCTTTTTAACGTTTGAATGTTGATGAGATATTTTTTTGTTGCTCTGTTAGCTGTATTTTTTTCGGGTCTTAGTCCGCTCGTCGCGCAGATTCAGGGAACTCCTGAAGTGAGGTCAGCAGGTGCAGAGCTGGATTCGCTGCGTAAGCTGGAGGAGGAGGGAAGAGATACGGTGATTTTTAATTCAACCTATATCCGCTATACCAATCTGGGTTTGCTTAAAGACAGTACTCAAACAGAGCCATTGGATACCACTCTTCATCGCTTCCATAACTATAATCCTCTGATCACGCCAGAAAACCCGAGCGCGAATCTGGGTAACCTGGGATTGCCTTACCGGGATCTTCTTTTTACTCCCACAAAATCGATTGGCTTTGATGCTGGCTTTCATTCGATGGACCGTTTCAAGCTTACACAGGATTCTATTAAATATTACAGGGCACGTACGCCCTATACCTCACTTTATTATGTAAACGGTAGTACGACTGAGCAGGTTTTCAGGGTGACGCATTCGCAGAATGTTAAGCCAAACTGGAATGTTGGCGGAAACTACTTTCGTGTGGGTGCAAGGGGAATTTACAGGAACCAGAACTCTGATCACCTTAATGCAGCAGTATTCAGTTGGTATGAGTCGCCGAAGCAGCGCTATAATCTGCTTGTTAACGGTCTATTTAATACGCTGAAGACTGAGGAAAACGGCTCAGTACTGAACAATGATATCTTTAATTCTACCAATACGCTGGGTGCACAGGAGGAGACAGTCAGGTTAAACAATACAAGTGATCCTACGCGTCAGTCGTACAGGTCGAAGTCGTTCTTCCTGAAACAATTCTATTATTTGGGACGGATTGATACCGCGGGAGCTGAGGGTAGTTCAAGTATATTGCCTACTCAAAGGGTTTCGCATTCTTTGCTATACTCCAATGAGGCTTACAGGTTTTATAAGAATGAAGAAGATAACTACAATGTGTTTCCGGATGTGGCTGGTGCAGGTATTACAGTTGTCGACTCAACGCATATAAGAAATCTGCGAAACGAGTTCATGTATAGTTTTTACCTGAGAGGGCGCTCGGTGAGCTTTCTGAAGAACGAGATCAAACTAGATGTGGGAATGCGGCATGATCTGTACTGGTACGATCAGATGGATTACAATACATCATTTCAAAATATTACTCTTAAGGCAAATGCGGGATATCGCTTCAGTGACCGGGTGAATCTGAATGCGGACCTGCAACAAATTGTGCAGGGAAGGAATGCCGGAGATTATCTTTATGATGCGAAAGCTCAAATTATGTTGAGCAGATCGGTAGGACGTATTGTTTTTGGAGCTTATACACAAAACAAGTCGCCGGAAATGATTTATGAAAATCTCGCTTATACATACCATAACTGGACTACGAGTTTTGATAATACAAAAGTTAATAACCTGTCTTTTGCTTATGTTAATCCAAAGTTCAACATGCTGGCTAAGGCAGAGTATTTCCTCGTTGACAACTATCTGTATTTAAGGGAAACTCCGTTTGTGAATGAAATTGAGCCGGCTCAGGAGGGGAGCAGTATTAACCTGCTTAAACTTACATTGAGTAAGAAGTTTAAAGCAGGAAAGTTTAATATGGAGAACTTTCTGGTTTACCAGAAAACGGACTATCAGGACTTGTTGCGGATTCCTGAATTTTACACTTACAACAGTGTGTATTTTTCGAACAGCTTTTTCAAAAAGGCGCTCTTTGCTGATCTTGGATTTGATGTTCGTTTGAACACTCCATACACGGCTTCATCCTATGCGATAAACGTAAGCCAGTTCTATAACGGTTATGCGGTGAAGTATTCTTCCTATCCGATTGTGGATCTTTGGGCGCGTTTTGCTTTGCGAAGAGCGAATCTCTTTGTGAGATATGATTATGCTAATCAGGGGCTGTTCTCAAAGGGGTATTATACCGTAAACCGGTATCCAATGCCGAACGCACTGTTTAAGTTTGGTGTGAGCTGGAGTTTCTACGATTAATTGAGGCTGGAACCCTGGCCCTATTCGCAGACAGCTATCAGGTTTTCTGTTTTTTCTTCTTTGCAGCGGGGAAAAGCACATTGTTTAGGATCAGTCTGTAGCCGGTTGAGTTAGGGTGCAGGTGCAGATCTGTCGGTGGATCGCCAATCGCATGCTGGTAATCTTCGGGGTCATGACCACCATAGAAGGTCCATTGGCCTTTTCCAAATTCTCCGTGGATGTAACGTGCTTCATCTGCAGCCTTTGACTCGCCTAAAACAAGCACATGGGGTTTCAGCAGTGATTTACGGAATGCTGTGGTTTGTCCCATAAAGCCCTTGATTACCTGATCGTGGTTTTGTGTTAGCATTGTAGGTATTACGTCCCATTTGGCTGAAAAGTCAAATAGGGTGAAGAAATCGTCTGTACGTTCCAATGTCCTTGTGGCGGTGGCGTCAATGTCTGAAAATTCGTAGTTGTATGGGTTCATATCCAGCCTGAAACTCTGAAAAGCAAAGGTTTTGGAGAAGTCCAGTTTTTTTTGAGCGTCATTATCCGCAGGGTCACCGTCAAACATGGTTTCGCAGATGTCGACACCTTCGGCGGCGAGGGCGATATCGAAGCTTTCAGTCCCCGAACACATGGCAAAGAGGAAGCCGCCGCCGGCACAGAAGTTACGAATGGAGAGGGCGACGTCAAGCTTCATTTGGGATACCTTTTTATAACCGAGCTTTTTCGCTGTTTTTTCCTGTAGCTTCACATCTTCGGTATACCACTCGGCCATGCGAAATGTGGACCAGAAGCGACCGTATTGACCTGTGAAATCTTCATGGTGAAGGTGCAGCCAGTCGTAACCGGAGAGGTTGCCCTTGAGTACTTCTTCGTCATAGACGATGTCATAGGGTATTTCCGCATAGGTCAAAACTAGAGTCACGGCATCGTCCCAGGGAAGCTTGTTTTTTGGCGAATAGACTGCCATTTTCGGTGCTTTCTCGAGCTTGATAATATCCATATTTACCTGATTGTCGGCTATGGTAGTAAGGATATTGTTTGTGGCGGCATCGGTAAGCACTTGATAGGATACATTTCTTACTTTGCATTCTTTTTCAACCGTCTCAGAATAAGCGAAGAGAAAGCTTCCTCCCCGGTAATTCAGCAGCCAGTTTGCCTCGACACCGTTTTTTAACGCCCAAAAAGTTAGTCCGTAGGCCTTAAGGTGATTTTTCTGATCTTCATCCATCGCAACCAGGAGCGAGGCGGCCCTTGCTCCAAAAGAGGAAAGGAGAAGAAGGGCGATCATCAAAAGTCTTTGCATTGTGGTAAATAGATTATTGGAAAAACCTTTAGTCCGTTAAATCTAAATGAAATAATTAACTTTGGCGTTTAAATTAGGAAATCATGAGTAAAGCAATAATAAAGACAGAAAAAGGCGATATGACCGTAGAGTTCTACGATAAGGACGCTCCTAACACCGTGGCTAACTTCTTAAAGTTATCTAAAGAAGGATTCTATAATGGTGTTACTTTCCACCGTGTTATTCCTGATTTCGTTATTCAAGGTGGCGACCCTACAGGTACAGGTGCAGGTGGATCTGGTACACGCATTAAATGTGAGCTGACAGGTGAAAATCAGTACCACGATCGTGGCGTATTGTCTATGGCTCATGCAGGACGTGATACAGGTAGCTCTCAGTTCTTTATCTGCCATAGCCGTAATAACACAGCGCATTTAGACAGAAATCATACCTGCTTTGGTAAGGTTGTTGAAAATGTTGAAGTAGTAGACGCAATCCGTGCGGGCGATAAGATTTTGAGTGTTGAAGTAATCGAAGAAAACTAAGGGCATGAATTTAAGAGGTCTGGTATCTGTTTCGGGAAAGCCGGGACTATACAAAGTTATTGGTCAGAATAAGTCGGGATTTGTTCTTGAAAGCCTGGACGGGCAGAAGGTGAAGCTTGTAGTGAATATCTCCACATCCAAGTTAGCTTCATTGGAAGATATTACTGTCTTTGGTGAGAATGGCGACCTGAAACTCATTGATATCTTTGAAAAAATAAAAGCAAGTGAGTCGGTTCCTGATGCTAAATCAGATGGTAAGACCTTAAGAGCATATTTCAGAGAGGTTGCTCCTGATCATGATGAGGATAAGGTCTATGCTTCAGATATGAAGAAGATCCTGGTTTGGTATTCTATCATAAAAGAGCTTCCTTTATTCGATGAGGAGCCCGCAGCGCTTCCTGCCCCTGCGGAAGCTGAAGAACCTACAGAAGAAAAGTAAGTGAGAGCCCGGATTTATTCCGGGTTTTTTGTTTACTGTATTTTTAGAAGAAGTACATGATTGCAGCGCTGATCGCAATCCCGATTAGCATCAGAATCCAGAAATTTTTTTGCTCCTTGTCGGGATCTGCCCCCTTATAGCGATATTTTCTTGGTTTGAATTGCATGATGTTATCTTTTATTTATTGCTGTTAATCGTGGTGGTAGGGTTCGCCTTTCAAAATAGTAAATCCTCTGTAAACCTGTTCAATAAAGAAAAGTCGAACCATCTGATGAGAGAACGTTAATTTAGACAGAGATATTTTGCCATGGGCTAACTTATAAATGCTTTCATCGAATCCATAGGGCCCGCCAACGATGAAGACCAGATTCTGAATTCCGCTTACCATTTTCTTGTTAAGGAACTCAGAAAACTGTCTGGAGGTAAATTCAATTCCTTTTTCGTCAAGTAAAATGACATGGTCGGTAGTGTTCAAAGCCTTTTGAAGCAGTTCTGCTTCTTTCGTCTTTTGCTGATCCTCTCTCAGGTTCTTGGTGTTTCTCAGGTCGGGTATCTCTATCAGCTCGAACTTGATGTAATGCTTGAGTCGGCTGAGGTATTTGGTGATTCCTTCGTTTATATATTTATCGTCGGTTTTACCTAACACCAGAAAGGTTATTTTCATCAGAGTATAATTTGTTTTTTAATGTAATGAAGCTATCATGAGCATATTCATTGCTGTTGGCTGAGCAGTGTAGCCGCGATTGCTTGTCAAAAGTACTGAAATTTGTAAAAGTCATTCTTTCATCATAAATCGAAACTGCTTTCCGTGTATATATCAGCCGGGATATTTAGTCGTTACTATACTACCATGAAAACTATCTTTGTAATGTACTGTTTTTTAGTTGTCGGCCTTAGCGCCTGCGCCCAGGATAAGGTTTCATCACAAGAAACGGGGAGGCGGGATACAACTGTAAAGAAAATGATGACAAATAATATGGATTATAATAAATTAACCGCCGAAGAGGAACGCATTATTGTTCATAAGGGGACGGAATACCCTGGCACAGGGAAGTTCTTACATAACTCTGAAAAAGGTACTTATATCTGCAGAAGGTGTAATGCGCCGCTGTATCGTTCTGATTCAAAGTTTGATTCGCATTGTGGCTGGCCGAGCTTTGATGATGAGATAAAAGGAGCCGTAAAAAGGGTGCCGGATTTGGATGGTCAGCGTACTGAGATTGTCTGTGCAAACTGCGATGCGCATTTGGGGCATGTGTTCCTGAATGAGGGTTTCACGACTAAGAATACACGCCACTGTGTCAATTCTGTTTCCATGGATTTTATTGCGGATTCCAAGTAGATTCAAAAAAATCTCTAACTTCACGGCCGATAATTTAGTATTATGAAGTTACTCGAAGGAAAAACTGCGCTGATTACCGGCGCTTCAAAAGGAATTGGCCGTAAGATCGCTGAAAAATTCGCTGAACATGGTGCGAATGTAGCTTTTACTTATTTGTCTTCAGTGGAGAAGGGGCTAGCTCTGGAGCAGGAATTGCAACAGGCTGGAACAAAGGTTAAGGGATATCGGTCTGATGCCTCGAAATTCGATCAGGCTGAACAGCTTATCAACGATGTGGTTGCTGACTTTAGTGCGCTGGACATTGTGGTTAACAATGCGGGAATTACGAAAGACGGACTTCTTATGCGCATGACGGAGCAGCAGTGGGATGACGTGCTTGAGGTTAACTTGAAGTCTATTTTCAATGTTACTAAAGCTGCTTCTAAGATCATGATGAAGAACCGTAAGGGTGTTTTCATTAATATGAGCTCTGTTGTTGGGGTTCAGGGAAATGCCGGACAAGGAAATTATGCTGCTTCTAAAGCTGGTATTATCGGTTTCTCTAAGTCGATGGCGAAAGAGCTTGGTTCAAGGAATATTCGTACGAATGTTGTAGCTCCGGGATTTATTAAGACCGAAATGACGGAAGTGCTTGACCCGAAGGTAGTAGCCGGTTGGGAGCAAAGTATTCCAATGAAGCGTGCAGGTGAGACGGACGACGTTGCGAATGTTTGTGTATTCCTTGCTTCAGACTTGAGCGCATATGTAACGGGACAGGTTGTTGCCGTGGATGGCGGTATGCTATAGGTATTATTCCGATGAAAATTGGCATATTTACGTTTGGTAGTATGCCAATTTTTTTGCCTTGGAATTTCAGATAAGTCATTTTTTGTGGTTAGTATTCAGCCTTCTCCTGGGAACTGGCTATGCGTTCTTCCTATATTCCCAAGTCAGCGGGGGAAGGGGTATACCACGTCGCGTCCTATCTATATTACGGGCTCTGGGCGTTGCTGCAATAACCTTTCTTCTGTTTGCTCCACAAATCAGGTCACTTGAGAAGACACTTGAAAGGCCGGTCATAATTCTAGCTCAGGATAACTCGGCTTCTTTAACCCTTGGACTGGTCGATGCGGCGGGAAGCAAGCGATACCGTGCTTCTGTTGAAAAATTATATGACGAACTTTCCAAAAGATACCAGGTAGATACGCTGTTGCTTGGTGACAGTGTGCGAGCGGGCCTTCGTAGTGATCTGCAGGATAGGAGCACTGATATCTCTTCCCTTTTTCAGAGTGTAAGAAGTCTTTATGCGGGGAGAAATGTGGGTGCTATAATCATTGCATCCGACGGGCTGTATAATCGGGGAGGCGATCCGCTGTCTGAGGCTTTATCATTAAAGGCACCAGTTTATTCCATCGCGCTTGGAGATACGAATGCAAAAAAGGATATTCGAATATCCAATGTCATTTATAATGAGCTTGTTCAGGCGGGCAACGACTTTGAGATAAGTCTGCAGATTGAAGCACATCGGAGTAAGGGACATAAGTCCAGGCTCGCGGTTTACAGAGGAAAAGAGGCGGTGTTTTCCAGGGTGCTGAACATCAACTCAGATGATTTTCGGCATAATACTCCCGTAATCTTACCTGCACAGCGGGCTGGAACGACACGATATACCGTTCGCATAGATACATTATCAGAAGAGATCTCCGTTGCAAACAATACGAGTGATTTTTACGTTCAGGCCCAGGATGTGAAAAGAAATATTTTGATCGTTGCCGATGCTCCGCATCCGGATATAAGTGCCATGCGGCAGTCGCTGGGTGTTGGAGGTAATTATGAGGTAGGTCTTTCTTACGTACAGGATCTTAAGGCTGCTGATATTACAAAGGCAGATCTGGTCATCTTGTATCAGTTACCTTCTCTGAGAGAGCGTTTACGGGATTTCTCGAGAATAATCAAGGCTAAGCCCATATTGTATGTTCTGGGTGCCCAAAGTGACATTCCCGCTTTTTCTTCTATGCAGGGTCTGCTTGATCTCAAAGCCGCCCCGACTCCGGTTGAGGCTTCTGCAATGATAAATCCTTCCTTTCAAGCCTTTTCTCTTCCCGACAGCTTAAATTCTGCGGTAGGAAACTACGGTCCTTTGCTGGTTCCGTTCTCTGATGTTCTTTACAAAGGGAATCACTATGATCTTCTTCACCAGAAAGTAGGTAATTTCAAAACGAACAGACCGCTTTTTAGCTTTTCTTCGGACTCCGAGCCAAGGTTCGCTGTCTTAGGCGCTGAAGGCATCTGGAGATGGCGCCTTCAGGCTTTTCACGCGTCGGGAAATCATAACCTAGTCGATCAGCTTTTGAGTAAGGCGGTGCAATATCTGGTGGCAGATACAGACAAACGGAGGTTTCGAGTTTATCCTTCTCAACAACTTTATACCAGTAGTGAGCCGGTTATTATCAATGCAGAGTTGTATAATGAAGCGCTTGAGCTGGTAAATAAGCCTGACGTATCACTAACCTTGCTTGGAGCGGCCGGCAGGATCTTTTCTTATCAGTTCTCGAAAGTGAATAATTCCTATGCACTGAATCTTGGTGCACTTTCTGCGGGTGAATATACTTACAAAGCATCTACCAAGCTCGGCAGTATAACCTATAAGGCCGAAGGAAAGCTTTTGGTAAGCGCCAATCAGCTGGAGTTTCAGGAGTTGAGGGCAAACCATCAACTTCTCTATCAGCTCGCCAGGCAGAGCAGCGGAGAATTGTTTTATCCGCATCAATTGGAAGAGATGGAAAGGGTAATAGGGAAGAATGAGGCGGTTAAAACTGTATCTTATGAAAACGCTACAGTGAACGACATGATCAATATAAAATGGTTTTTAGGACTTATTTGCGGACTGATATTTTGTGAATGGTTCTTGCGGAAAAGAGGCGGTGACTTATAGTGGCTCCTGGTCTTCTTTTTTGAAGAGATAAAAAGAGAGACCTGCATGTTTGCTTCTCCAGTCACCTTCAATAGTGCCCTCGAAGTTTTCACGTCCTTTAAAGGTATAGATCGTTTGTCTCTTGTTGTTGAGACATCTCAAGTTCCAATTGCCAGTTTCTGGATCAATAGTCCCGGACATTGGGTGGGTTTTTCCTGATGCTGCTTCATAACAAGTCCCCCGAACAGAAATCATATCTGAGCCTGCAGTCGTTTGAAGTGGTTCCAATATAATTTTGATGTAGGATCTCCCTTTTATCTCACCGATATAGGTCAGGGTGGTGGTTCGTTTTAGCGGAGTGTTTTTGTCGAGTATAATCACCTCTTTCTGAGACTCAGGTTGTTGAGCAAGCGCCAGTGAAACTCCCGGGATGATCAGGGTGACCAGTAGGGTAAAGAATATTTTATGCAATTGGTTCAATTTGGATAAGTTCTTCTTCTAGTTATTTCTCTAAATCTTTCTCCGGAATAATTACATATACATCCTCATTTTCCTTTTTCATGAGGTATTTTTCTCTGGCAAACTTTTCGAGTTTTGTCTGATCAGTAGTTAACTCGCTTAGCGTTTTTTTTACGAGTTCAGTCTCTTTTGTGTAGAAATCTTTCTCTTCCTGGAGCTTTTTTAGCTCTGTTCGGTAGTCGTATTGAGACATCAGATCGTTCCTGTCAAAAAACAGCATCCACGCTACAAAGATCGAAGCTGAAAGGAAGTATTTGTTGCTGAAAAGACTAATAATGCGCTTCATAGTGATACAAATATAAAACATCCCGTATGGTTTTCATACGGGATGTGCATTATGAGTATTAAAACTTTATTACCAGTACTTTACGCAAAACTGGTTACTTAGTGACTATTTTAAGAATTTGAAGTCTCTTCCGATGAAACGGGCAGAAGCACCAAGTTCTTCTTCAATACGGATTAACTGATTATATTTTGCGATCCTGTCTGAACGTGATGCAGAACCAGTCTTGATTTGACCACAGTTAAGAGCTACAGCAAGGTCAGCGATAGTGTAATCTTCGGTTTCACCTGAACGATGACTCATTACAGATGTATAGCCGTTATTCTGAGCAAGGGTTACTGCGTTGATGGTTTCAGATAATGAACCGATCTGGTTAACTTTCACCAGAATAGAGTTAGCTACGCCGGTTTCAATTCCTCTCTGGAGGAACTTAACATTAGTAACGAACAAATCGTCACCTACCAGCTGGATTTTCTTACCTAAAGTATCAGTCAGTTTTTTCCAACCGTCCCAGTCAGTTTCAGCAAGGCCATCTTCAATAGAAAGAATCGGGTATTTAGCAGCCCATTCAGCCCAATATGCAACCATATCATCGCTGCTGAAGGTTTTGCCCGGATTGGATTTGTAGAAGCTGTATGTCTTAGTTTCTTCGTTATACATCTCAGAGCTGGCCGCATCCATTGCGATGTAGATATCCTGCCCTGGCTTGTAACCAGCAGATTCGATCGCCTGCAGCACAGTTTCAATAGCTTCTTCGTTGCTCTGGATCTCCGGAGCAAATCCGCCTTCGTCTCCTACGTTAGTAGAATATCCTTTTTTCTTCAGAACTGATTTTAACGTGTGGAATATCTCAGTACCCATTCTCAATGCTTCAGAAAAAGAATCAGCGCCTACTGGCATGATCATAAATTCCTGAAAATCGATCTTGTTATCAGCATGAGCACCACCGTTCATGATGTTCATCATTGGGATCGGAAGTGTGTTCGCATTTACACCACCAATGTAACGGTATAAAGGCTGACGGCTTTCCTGCGCTGCAGCTTTTGCTACTGCCAGGGATACACCCAGGATTGCGTTTGCTCCGATAGAACCCTTATTATCTGTTCCATCAATATCGTTCATTAGTTTATCGATAGTATTCTGATCAAATACATCAATACCCTGAAGTTCTTTAGCTAATTTTTCATTTACATTGTTAACAGCGTTAAGGACACCTTTACCCATGTATTTGCTTTTATCGTTATCACGCAGTTCAACCGCTTCGAACTGACCGGTAGATGCTCCTGATGGTACGGCAGCGCGCCCAAGGGTTCCGTTTTCAGTTACTACGTCTACTTCAACAGTAGGATTGCCCCTCGAGTCAAGGATTTGGCGGGCATGTACGTCTAAAATTAAGCTCATTTGTTTTGTATTAGTTTATTACCTTATTGGGTTATTTTCTTCTTATATAGTTAAAAAACTATGCAGGATTAGGCCAAAAGTAGTGTTTTTTGGAGCAGCAAAAATAACTTATCTTACAATTATTTATGATTAGAAACAGAAAACCCGTCAATAGAAGCTATTAACGGGCTGTATTCCTATTTCGTTGTCTCAGGGATCATCATGTCGACAAACTGGTCGAACAAATATCTCGAATCATGAGGTCCGGGAGAAGATTCAGGGTGATATTGAACCGAGAATGCTTTCTTTCCCTTTACACGGATACCTTCAATAGAATCGTCGTTCAGGTTCAGGTGAGTAATTTCAACCTTATCTGAATTGCGAACATCGTCTGATATTACACCGAAACCATGGTTTTGTGATGTTACTTCACAATGATCTAAGATGATATTTTTGACAGGGTGGTTAAGTCCACGGTGGCCATTCTTCATTTTCATGGTCCTGATGTCATTGGCTAGCGCAAGCAGCTGGTGTCCGAGACAAATTCCGAATAGCGGTTTATCCGCAGATAAGGCCTTCTTGACCGTCTCAATTGCATAAGGCATAGAGGCCGGATCGCCGGGGCCATTGGAGATAAAGTAACCGTCAGGTGCCCATTTCTCCATTTCTTCAAATGATGTTTTCGCAGGGAAAACCTTTGCGAAAACGTCTCTATGATCGAAATTGCGGAGGATATTCTTTTTTACTCCCAGGTCCAGAACGGCCACGCGATGTTTTGCATTCTCGTTGCCATAGTAATAAGGTTCTTTTGTGCTGACCTGCGAAGAGAGCTCCAGCCCGTCCATAGAAGGAACCGCGGCAAGCATCTTTTTTAGCTCTTCAATGTCGAGTACTTCTGATGAAATAATAGCGTTCATAGCCCCCTTGTCACGGATATGGCGGACGAGAGAACGGGTATCAACATCTGAAATGCCGACAACATTTTCTTCCTGGAAGTAGTCCTGGATTGATTTGTCAGATTGCTTACGACTGTAGGCAATGTTGAAGTTTTTACAAACGAGGCCGGAAATTTTGATGTCAGATGATTCAATTTCCTCTGAATTTACGCCATAATTTCCAATGTGGGCATTGGTGGTAACCATTATCTGGCCAAAGTATGACGGATCGGTAAAGATCTCCTGGTAACCGGTCATCCCGGTATTAAAGCAAATTTCCCCGGTTGTAGTGCCAATCTTTCCGGCAGCCTTTCCGTGGTACACAGTTCCGTCCTCAAGAAGGAGCACAGCAGGTAGTTTGATATAATTAATCATTTCAGTTTATGTCGTATAGATTTGAATTCTTGTGTTCGCTTAATGTGTCATTTATCCACTCGTAGTACAGGTATTCTGCACCAGGGCCGTAAGCCAGAATGAATTCATTCTCAGCATATCCCTTGTTTTTGATATTCGTAAATAAATGAAAAAGGTTAAAGTTCCCGAAAGATTTTCCGGATTCAGAGTACAACATACTGAAGCAGTTCACTTCAATTTTCACAGGGGACAAAGGTATAAAATTATTGTGAATTATAGAATCGGATGAGTATAGTTTTTCTACATTTGCCGGAATACCAATCGAGACGAGATATGTCAGTAAATACACAGATCAAACGTATCACCACCAACACTCTTCATGATATGAAAGCGAGAGGTGAAAAGATCACTATGTTAACGGCCTATGACTATTCAATGGCCAAAGTTGTTGACGATGCAGGGATAGATGTTATTTTGGTAGGCGACTCTGCCTCAAATGTAATGGCCGGACATGAAACCACCTTGCCCATTACACTTGATCAGATGATTTATCATGCAGCATCGGTGGTAAGGGCAGCGGCACGTTGTTTAGTAGTTGTGGATCTTCCATTTGGGACTTATCAGGGAAACTCGAAAGAGGCGCTGCATAGCGCTATCCGGATTATGAAAGAGTCTGGTGCTCATGCTGTAAAGCTTGAGGGGGGTGAAGAGATCCGTGAATCTATTGAGAGAATAATTACTGCAGGGATTCCGGTAATGGGACATCTTGGTTTGACACCGCAGTCTATCCATAAATTCGGGACTTACACGGTAAGGGCTAAGGAAGAAGCGGAAGCAAACAAGCTGAAGCAGGATGTGCTTGCTTTGCAGGAGGCTGGTTGCTTTGCTGTTGTGCTGGAGAAGATCCCGGCAGAGCTGGCCAGGGAAGTAACTGCTAGTCTGAAGATACCTACCATTGGGATAGGTGCAGGTCGCTACTGCGATGGACAGGTGCTGGTTATACACGATATGATTGGCTTGAATAAAGGTTTCAAACCCCGGTTCTTGCGTCAGTATCTGGATATGTATGGAATGATGAATGAAGCGGTGAAGTCGTATGTTGATGATGTAAAATCAAGCGACTTTCCAAGTGATAAGGAGCAGTATTAATTTCAATGGCTAAGATAGACAAGGCATATATAAGCTACGATGTAACAGATAAGGATGTCTTGTTTGAAGACAACCATCTTATAGCGGTAAATAAACGTGGAGGAGATATCGTCCAGGTCGATGATACCGGTGATGAGTCTTTGGATGAAAAGGTAAAAAAATACATTGCCAGAAAATATAATAAGCCGAATGGTGCTTTTTTAGGGGTGGTACACAGACTGGACCGTCCTGTAAGCGGCGTAATCCTATTCGCCCGCACAAGCAAGTCGCTCGATCGTATCAATAAGCTTTTTAAATCCAGACAGATGCACAAAACTTATCTGGCAGTGGTAAGAAATCGTCCCGTTCCTGAATCGGGTAACCTGGTGCACTGGTTGGTAAAGAATCCACAGAAGAACGTCACTAAGGCGCATGATCAGGAAGTACCTGGAAGTCTGCGTTCTGAACTTAATTACAAGCTTATAGCTGAACTGGGAGGCTACTATCTGATCGAAGTAGACCCCATTACAGGCAGACCTCATCAGATCAGGGTGCAGCTGTCAACATTGGACTGCCCGATAGTCGGCGACAATAAGTATGGTTACCCGCGGGGCAGTCTTAAGAAAACTATAGCTCTTCACGCACGTCGGCTGCAATTTGTGCACCCGGTAAAAAATGAACCGGTTGACATAGTTGCTCCTTTGCCTCGCGACGGCTTCTGGGAAAAGTTCGAACACCTCATCTGATTGTTAGGATAAAGCCTACGAAACCGTTATATTACGGCCTCTAACTTGATTGGATGTACAAGTCGGCTGTAAAATCTTTTTTTACCTGGTATATTGGATTTATTTTAAGAAAAGACTTTTCGAGGTTTTCTTTCAATAAGATTTCTTTTGAAGAACAGCGGTCGATACTGTTGCTTGCTAATCATTTTTCATGGTGGGATGGTTTTATGATCTTTTGGATCAACCGTCTGCATTTCCAGAAAGAATTTCATGTAATGGTTACGGAAGAGAACTACAAAAAAGTTTGGTTTCTGAAATATTTGGGCGCGTTTCCAGTCGGCCGACAACCTAAGAAGATGATTGAGTCGCTGGAACATGCTGGCCACCTTCTCGATGATCCCCGAAATCTCGTGCTTATCTTTCCACAAGGAAAACTGCATTCTAATCATGTGAAAGAGATTGCCTTTGAGAAAGGGTTGATTAATCTCATCAACTCTTCGAATAAGCGTTTTCAATACGTTTTCTCTGCTTCCTTCGTTGATTACTTTGAAACACGTAAACCTGCTGCAGTATGCTATTTGCAAAGTTGGGAGGGTGCTGAGTTTGCCAGTTTGCAGTTAATAAAGAGTGCCTATAATAAACACTATGAACATTCACGGCAGGAACAGTGCCGAACTATCATGTAATAAATGCTTGTCTTTTATGTAGTTTTCTTTTTCCTTATACTGAGGTTTGCGATTAGTCTTTTCAACTTTATTTCTAATCCCAAACTTCCCGGTTCACCCAGAAAGTATACTGATTTGGTGTCTGTGTTAATTCCCGCTCGTAACGAGGCTGGTAGGATAGGGGCTTTGCTCCAGTCTATAACGGAACAGTCATATCAGAACCTGGAGATTCTTATTCTTGACGACCAGTCAACAGATGAGACCGTCAATGTTTGCGACTCATATGCAAGGCAAGACGAACGAATACAAGTGATAAGGGGAAAGGAGTTGCCCGATGGATGGCTTGGTAAGAACTTTGCTTGTCATCAGCTGGGACAGCTTGCAAAAGGCCGGTATTTCGTGTTTATCGATGCGGATACAAGAATAGAGGATGGCTTGTTCGATAATGCCGTCCATCGGGCCAGGCGTGGGAAGCTCGTGCTTTTAAGTTTATTCGCCACTCAGATCATGGAAACAATAGGCGAAAGAATTGTCGTTCCCCTCATGCACTTCATTCTTCTTAACCTGCTACCTCTGCGACTGGTAAGATTGTCACGAAATCCGTCATTTGCCGCTGCGAGTGGTCAGTTTATGATGTTCGACGGACCAATGTATCAGATCTACCACTGGCATGCGCAGGTAAGAGATAAGGTACTCGACGATATGGAAATTGCTAAACTGATAAAAACTTACCAGTTGCCCACAGAAACGCTTCTGGCAAACGGTTTTATTAAATGTCGTATGTACAGCGGCTATGATGAAGCAGTAAACGGCTTCAGCAAAAATATCCTCCCGGGGTTCAATATGAATGTTGCGGGCTTGATCTGCTATTTGTTGCTGGTAATGATCGGGCCGTTATTTATCGCCTATTACCTGAGCGTTTCGCTATTTATGTTTGCTGTCACCCTGATCCTTTTAAGCAGAATAATGATATCTCTGATGAGCGGCCAAAACGTTTTTTGGAATCTGATTTTGCATCCTATTCAGATGGTCTCCTTAACCTTAATTTCAGTTGTTTCAATAATCAGGCATTTAACCCAAAAGACGAAGTGGAAAGGGCGTGCTATAAAATCATGACCATAAGATTTAAAACTTGTTCTTCGCTGATTGTTCTGTTCTACAGTGTTGGGCTACTTGGTTTTTTATATCCACCGACTGTGCCTCTGTTTAAGCAGCTGGTGCCATTTCATCTCTTGCTGATGACCGGCTTGTTGATAGCGAGTCAGCCTGTTAGAAATCGGTCATTCTGGATATTCTTTGCAGTTACTTACGTGGCTGGCTTCCTGGTTGAATTAGTGGGCACACAAACCGGACTGGTCTTTGGGAGCTATACCTATGGAGGAACACTTGGATACAAGATTTTTGATACGCCGCTTATGATAGGAGTCAACTGGATCCTGGTTATTTATTCCGTTGGAATGGCTTTATCGGAATTGGACGTACGGAATCTTTATGCGTTTCTCTTTATGGGCGCATCATCAGTTACCCTGCTCGACTTTCTGATTGAGCCTGTTGCTATGAAATATGACTATTGGGGTTGGGCAGGTGGAGTAGTTCCTGCGCAAAATTACGTCGTATGGTTCATCTTTTCTGCCATGCTTCTTCTGGGATTTTATAAAGCTAATTTCCCCAAAACTAGTAGGTCTGCCGCGATATTGTTCGTGGTGCAGTTTTTGTTCTTCCTCGTCCTCTATATCAGTGTATAACTGTTTACTGTGTGCTGATAATTACGCAGTACCAAACGGAAACATTTTGCTATTTTTGCGTTAAATTATTATGAGCTATAATCTACAGGTAACAATAGACGGAAATTCAGGGTTCTGCTTTGGAGTGGTTTACGCCATTGATATGGCAGAAGAAATATTAGAGGAGGATGGATATCTGTATTGCCTTGGAGATATAGTGCATAACGATGAAGAAGTAGAGCGTTTAAAAGCCCGTGGCCTGAGGATCATCAATCACGATGAACTTCCGGATCTTCATGGAGAGAAGGTGCTGATACGTGCTCACGGAGAAGCTCCGGAGACTTATCGTATTGCTTTAAAGAACAATATTACCTTGATCGACGCCTCTTGCCCCGTGGTTCTCAAACTTCAAAACAGGATTAAGGTGTCTCATGAAGACGATGAGCCTATCCTTATTTTTGGTAAGCACGGACATGCAGAAGTTATCGGTCTCCAGGGACAGACCAATAACGAGGCTCTGGTCTTTCAGGATCTCGCTGAACTTGACCACGTCGATCTTCCCGCTAAATTTACGCTCTATAGCCAGACAACAAAGAGCACCGAAAAGTTTTATCAGATCAAAGATGAACTTATTCAACGGGGTTACGAGGTAAAGGCCAACGATACAATATGCCGTCAGGTTTCTAACAGGAATGAGGACCTTGAAAGCTTTGTTACGAACTTTGATAAGATCGTTTTCGTGTCTGGTAAGAAATCATCGAACGGTAAGGTACTATACGAAGTTTGTAAAAAATACAATCCGAATACCTACTTCATATCTCAGGCCGATGAACTTGACATCAACCTCTTCAGTCCCGGTGACAAGGTTGGAATTTGTGGAGCCACCTCGACGCCGATGTGGCTTATGGAAAAAGTAAAAGCTTTACTCGAGAATTTTTAATAATCGGTTTCGCTAATGAGAAGGGCATCTAACCTCGGTATACTGGTCGCTTTAGTTGTCATCTCTTGTTGGGCGCTATGTCTGCTTTCACTTCTTCGGTGGGACTTCCAATGGGATAATCCGCTCGTGTATATCATGATTCTGGTGCAGACACACTTGTATACAGGCCTTTTTATTACGGCGCATGACGCGATGCATGGCACTGTGTCTTCCTCAAGTAAATTTAATCTCCTGATAGGGCAGGTTTGTACGGCGTTGTATGCCGCTTTTTCCTTTAAAAAGTTGATGGTCAAACACCACCAGCATCACCGGCACGTACACTCTGATCTTGATCCGGATTATCATGAAGGCTCCTTTCCTGTCTGGTATTTTCATTTCATGAAGGAGTATATGACTGTGCTTCAGATTGCGATGATGGCGGTGTTGTTTAATGTATTAACAATCTGGTTTACAGAGGTTAATATCCTCATATTTTGGGCTGTACCTGCTTTGCTCAGTACGCTTCAGCTCTTCTTTTTTGGTACCTGGCTGCCTCACCACGGCGAGCATCAGAACGTTCATCACTCCCGTAGTTTGAAGAAAAACCATTTTGTAGGATTCTTTTCCTGCTATTTTTTCGGATATCATTACGAGCATCATGAGTTCCCAGGAACTCCCTGGTGGAAGCTCTGGCGAATGAAATAGCTAAGTGAAATCAGCTATATTTGCAATCAATTTATGAGCAAGCAAGGTGTTTTATTGGTAAACCTGGGGACACCGGATAGTCCCTCAGTTAAGGATGTGAGACGGTATCTGGATGAGTTCCTGATGGATGAACGTGTGATTGATATCAGTCAGCTTGGGCGGACTCTGTTAGTTAAGGGGATAATCGTGCCATTTAGGGGCCCTAAATCGGCTAAAACCTACCAAAAGATATGGACAGATAAGGGATCGCCACTCATGTATTACAGCGAAATAATGCGGGACGAGCTGCAGAAACGGCTGGGCGATAGTTATCAGGTGGAGCTGGGTATGCGCTACCAGAATCCATCCATTGAGTCGGCACTTAATAAGCTCAAGGCTGGCGGTGTAAAAAGTATCAGAGTGATTGCGTTGTTTCCTCAGTACGCCTCGGCAACCACCGGATCTGTTCATCAAAAGGTGATGGAGATCGTAAGTAAATGGCAGGCAATTCCTGATATCTCATTTATTAATTCTTTTCACAATGATCCCGATATGATCGATGTTTTTGCGGAAAATAGCAAGAAGCATGATCTGGAAACATATGATCACTACCTTTTCAGCTTCCATGGTTTGCCCCAAAGACAGCTGTTTAAAGGGGATGACTCAAAAAGACATTGTTTACAGTCTCCAGACTGCTGCTCAGTACTTAACGAGACGAATAAATTTTGCTACTCAGCACAATGTCACGACACAGCGCGCCTTATCGCTGAGAAACTTAATATTCCGAAGGAGAAGTACACTGTGACTTTTCAATCTCGGCTGGGCAAGGAACCTTGGGCGCAGCCTTACACCAGCGAAGTTGTTCATGATCTTGCTAAACGTGGAACCAAACGTCTGATGGTGTTCAGTCCGGCGTTTGTAGCTGACTGCCTGGAAACGATATACGAGATCGCAGAAGAATACGACCTCGAGTTTAAAGAGCTTGGCGGTGAGAAAGTTCAACTTGTCGAGAGTCTGAATGATAACCCCGTGTGGATCGGAGTCCTTGAGAAATTGGTTAAACAGGCGGTATAAGCTCTTCCTATCACCTGAATACACGCTCATTGAGATAAGAAAAGATAGCTTCCGTTGCTCCGGTATTATTTAACACCAGCCTTTTCGCTGCGTTACCACTTTCTTGCCGGAAGTTCTTTTCTTGAAGCTTAGTCATTATTTCGAGTAGTTCTTCCTCATTTTTAATGCTGAAGGCGGCCTTTTCAGCAATCAGCATCTTTGCTTCCAAAAAGCGTTTGTAATTTGGCCCAAATATTACAGGAAGGCCGAATGCAGCAGCTTCGAGGGTATTATGTATGCCTACTCCAAAACCGCCTCCAATGTAAGCGATATTGCCATACTGGTACAGCGAGGAAAGCATGCCAATGTTGTCGATTATTAAAATCCTCAACTTTCCTGTTTCTTCGGAAAGTCCGTTTTCTTTCAATTCGGAATATCTCAGGTAGCCGTTTTCAGGAAGAAGGCTCTCAAATGCTTTCAGTTTATCTGGTTTTATCTCATGCGGTGCGATGATAAACTTCCATTCTTTGAATTGCTCAATAACCTTCGCAAGAAGACTTTCGTCGTCAGGCCAGGTGCTTCCACCAACAAGCACATTTGCCGCACCACAAAATTTCCGCACCGGCTGAAAATTTTTCGGCTCCTCGGCGTTGGAAGCGACACGATCAAAGCGGGTATCGCCGCCAATAGTAGCATGTTCAATCCCGATATCTTCAAGCATAGAAACGCTCGCAGCATCCTGTACAAAGAGTCGGCTCGCTTTTCTAAGCATAGACCGGTGCAAACTTCCGTACCATTTAAAGAATATCTGTTCCTCCCTGAATATGGCTGATATCACGATCAGAGGTACAGAACGTCGATTCAGTTCATTAAAGAAGTGATACCAATATTCATATTTCGTAAAAACAGCCAGCTTTGGATTGATGATATCCACAAACTGCCGGGCATTTCTTTTTGTGTCTAAAGGGAGGTAGAATACATGATCCGCAAGGGTATAATTCTTTCTTAGTTCATATCCCGAGGGAGAGAAAAAGGTGATAACGATAGGATAACCGGGATAATCGCTTTTTACCTTTTCTATCACTGGTCGGCCTTGCTCAAACTCGCCCAATGACGCAAAATGGAACCAGATATGCTGCTTTTCAGAATTTACTTCCTGTTTCATCTTTTGAAACAGGTTTTTTCTACCTTTAAGCCAGGCTTTAGCTTTTACGTTGAATGCTTGAGATATTACAATTATTATCCTATAAAATTGAATTCCAAGATTATATATGAATAGCATTTATATTTCTATGTTCTAATATTCGTCGAAAATACTGTTAAATAATAAATTAATTTGCTCATTACATGAAAATTGCAGTAGTTAGAACTGGTTACACCAACTTGATGTTTTGCCGGAGCGAATGCATATCCAATCTCACTGGTATTATATTATTAATGAACAGGTAAAAGATAGCGCAGCACTTAAGGTAAAACTTATCTTTGATGGCCGTAACATATATGGTCTGCAATAAATGATATATCATAGATATATCACAAAATATAGATAGGAAAATAGGATAATCATAATGGCAAGAAAAAGAATTTTAATTACGGGAGCTGCCGGGTTCCTGGGTTCACATTTATGCGACAGGTTTATTAGTGAGGACTTTCACGTCATCGCTATGGACAACCTGATCACCGGAGATCTTCGCAATATCGAACACTTATTTAAACTGGAGAACTTTGAGTTCTACAATCACGATGTGTCCACTTTCGTCCATGTGCCGGGGAAGCTCGATTATATCCTGCACTTTGCATCACCTGCCAGTCCTATTGATTACCTGAAGATACCTATTCAAACATTAAAGGTTGGTTCCCTGGGTACTCATAATCTCCTCGGTTTAGCGCGTGCCAAACAAGCCAGGATGCTTATCGCTTCTACTTCGGAGGTCTATGGTGACCCTAATTGTAATCCGCAACCTGAAGAGTATTGGGGAAATGTGAATCCCGTCGGTCCGCGTGGTGTTTACGATGAGGCAAAGCGCTTTCAGGAAGCGATAACTATGGCCTATCATACCTTCCATGGAGTGGAGACAAGGATAGTCCGGATCTTCAACACCTACGGACCTCGTATGCGACTCAATGACGGTCGGGTATTGCCGGCTTTTATCGGTCAGGCGATCAGGGGAGAGGATCTTACAGTATTCGGAGATGGATCTCAAACCCGGTCATTCTGTTATGTTGATGATTTGATAGAGGGCATATACCGCCTGTTATTTTCAGACTATCCCTACCCCGTTAATGTAGGGAACCCGGACGAGATCACCATCCTTGAGTTCGGTGAGGAGATCATTAAGCTTACAGGAACAGACCAGAAGCTCGTAACCAGACCATTGCCTACAGACGATCCGAAGCAACGTCGCCCGGATATCACTAAAGCGAGGGAAATCCTCGGTTGGGAGCCGAAAGTATCCCGTGCAGAGGGTCTCAAAATTACTTACGAATACTTCAAATCTCTGCCAAAAGATATTATAGAAAAAATTGAACATAAGGACTTTGCTAATTATAACAAATAGCTATGAGTAAAATATTAGTAACAGGTGGAACCGGATATATTGGTTCACATACTGTAGTCACACTTCAGGAAGCAGGTTATGAAGTGGTAATCGTTGATAATCTGGATAACTCAAGCATTGGTATTCTTGATCAGATCACGCAGATCACGGGTATAAAGCCAGAGTTTCATAATCTGGACCTTTGCGAAGAGAAAAAGGTAATCGACTTCATATCAGCAAACCCCGGAATCACCGGAGTGATACATTTCGCTGCGCATAAAGCTGTTGGTGAATCTGTAGCTGAGCCACTGAAGTATTATAGAAACAACTTTTCGTCGCTTATCAACCTTTTAAAAGCATTCGAAGGGCGGGAAGTGAACTTTGTTTTTTCCTCCTCATGTACCGTTTATGGACAGCCGGATATTTTGCCTGTAACAGAAGATGCGCCGGTAAAAAAAGCCGAGTCTCCTTATGGGAACACCAAGCAGATAGCGGAAGAGATCCTTTCAGATATTGCGAAGGTAAACACCAATTATCACATCATCTCCCTTCGGTATTTTAACCCCGTGGGTGCTCATGAAACTGCCCTTATTGGAGAACTTCCAATCGGTGTTCCCCAAAATCTGGTCCCTTTCATCACTCAGAGTGCCATTGGAAAGCGTGGGCCCATCACGGTATATGGAGACGACTATGATACAACAGACGGCAGCTGCATAAGAGACTATATTCACGTAGTCGACCTTGCAAAGGCACACATCGCTGCATTAAAAAGGCAGGAAGAAAAGAGAATGGATGCCGACTATGAAGTTTATAATGTTGGTACAGGCAAAGGAAGCTCTGTGCTTCAGGTTATCGACGCTTTTGAGAAAAGTACCGGGGTAAAGCTTAATTACAAAATAGGTCCAAGACGGGAAGGCGATATTGAAAAAGTATGGGGAGATGTCAGTAAAGCTGAGAGCGAACTGAACTGGTCGGCAGATCTGGATCTGGAAGAGATGATGAAGTCTGCATGGGCGTGGGAGAATTACATTAAAGAAAATCCAATTCACTAGCATTGAAAAGTGCAGCCTGAACTTCCTGAGGAAGGATCGGCTTGCTACATGTTTCAAATAATAGAAAGAGGGGCTGCCATATGCAGCCCCTCTTTCTATTCATATCTTAACGCTTCAACCGGGTCGAGCCTCGAAGCCTTGGAAGCAGGATATATACCTGAAATAATTCCGACGACAATACAAAGGACCACTCCTACAGCCATCCAGAGCCAGGGAACAATAAAGCTTGCTTCCAGAGCCATTGCCACCACATTTCCGATCAGTATTCCTAGTATAATACCGGCAATGCCACCTATCAGGCAGATAACAATTGCTTCATAGAGGAACTGCTGTCTTATCAACGTAGGGTTTGCGCCAATTGCCTTGCGTATGCCTATTTCCCTGGTTCGTTCAGTTACAGACACGAGCATAATGTTCATTAGACCTATCGAGGCCCCTACAAGTGTTACAAATGCGATTACTATAGCACCTATTGTTACCCATTTAATGTTTTGTAGAAGCGTTTGTACGATAGCATCACTCTTCGTGATCTCAAAGTTGTCGCCTTGACCGGCGCTTAGTCCCCTGATGTTTCTAAAGAGCGCCGTTGCCTCCCCAATGGTTGACTCGCTTTGCTTGGAATCCAGACTCATCACAGTTATCGTATAGCTAGGCTTTGCATTGGTAGATATTTGTCGGGCTTTGAGCAAAGGTACTACACAAACTTTGTCTCCCCCAAAGCTTGCACCTGATCCTTTTTTCTCGAAAATTCCAATAATCTTGTATTTGTTATTGCCTAAAAGGATAAACTTATCTATAGGGTTCAGGTTCGGAAATAACCGCGTTTTAATCTCTTCTCCAATGATGACTACGTTTGCTCCATAGTCCACCTCTGACTTGGAGAAGTTTCTACCGTCCGACAGCGAATATCCCCCGGTGGTAATATATTCCCGGTCACCGCCTAAGATATTAATGTTCGGGTTGGTCTTCTCGCTCGCATATTTTGCAGTGGCGCCCTGAGAGGCAAACGTGTTCACAGAAACTATAGCAGGGTAGTCAAACCGCTCTTTGAAAGCGATCGCTTCCCGGAAAGTTATAGAGGGATGTCGCTTTGGTTGTTCCCCCGGACCTCCAAACCGGATTCCCCCACCTCGGTTTCGTATAGTGAAAGAGTTTGCCCCCATCCTCGAGAAAGTGCTGTTCAAAGAGCTTTTTATAGCGTCTATCGACGTAAGAATGCCAACCAGAGCCATCAGACCAATAGCAATTATCGCTGCGGTCAGCAATGTCCGCAACTTGTTGCTTTTCACAGACTGAAGCGCAACTCTTACGTTCTCTTTATAATTATTACTTACTGGCATGTGAGACAATGGTTAACCTCGGTTTAGAGCGGTAGACATGCTTCTTTGTTACAGCCTGAACGATTAATTTTCATTGGATTCGTCTTATATCGTTCGTGGCCGCAAGACCTTCATCGCTTCCTCTGCAGCCACTCGCCCCGATATAATAGCCGGCGGAACACCCGGTCCGGGTACAGTAAGCTGTCCGGCGTAAAACAGGTTCTTAACTTTCTTAGAACGTAGCTTTGGTTTTAAAAAAGCTGTCTGTAATAAGGTATTAGCCAGTCCGTACGCATTGCCCCTAAAAGAATGATAATCATCCACAAAGTCCTTCATAGCATAACTTCTCTTAACAACAATAGATTTCCTGATAGTTTCGCCTGTTACTGATTCAAACCTGTCCATAAGCAGGTTAAAATATCGTTCCCTGATTTCCTCTGCGTCTTCCAATCCCGGAGCTACCGGAATAAGGAAGAACAGGTTCTCTCCCCCTTCAGGGGCAACGGAGCTATCAGTTTTCGAAGCGCAGCAAACATAAAAGAGAGGTTTCTCAGGCCATTGAGGTCTGTTGTAGATTTCATCTGAATGTTTGTTGAAGTCTTCGTCAAAAAAGAGACTATGATGTTGAATGTCTTTCAGCTTTTTGTTAATCCCGATGTAGAATAACAATGACGATGGAGAGAGAGTTCGATTATTCCAGTATGCGGTAGTATAGCTTCGATACTGACGTTCGAGCAAAACCTGATCTGTATGATGGTAATCCGCATTGGAGATTATCAGATCAGCAGACTTAAAACCCGAACTTGTCTCCAGTCCGCTTGCCACCCCCTTCTCCACTTTGATACCTTTAACCTCAGTATTCAGGCAGAACTTTACTCCCTGGTCAGAGGCAATCGAAACCATTGCCTTCACAATTTCGTTCATTCCGCCCATCGGATACCATGTTCCAAGCGCCAGATCTGCGTAATTCATGAGACTATAGAGCGCCGGAGTGGTCGCTGCTGTTCCCCCCAGAAAAAGCACAGGGAATTCAAGGATCTCAATAATTTTAGGATGCTTAAAATACGATCTTGCATGGTTTCGCAGACTCGTAAACAGCTGCAGCCGGAAGCTGGCACTGATGAGTTTGAGATCAATGTACTCTGCTATGGAGTGAGAGGGGCGGAACACAAAATCACCCATGCCGGTTTGGTACTTATATTCAGCTTGCTTGAGAAAGCTGTCCAGACCTGCGGAAGCACCCGGCTCGAGTTCCTCAAACAGTTCCTTGAGCTTTGACATATCAGCGGGCACATCTGTAAAATCCTTCGCCCCCCAGTAAACACGATAAGAAGGGTCAAGCCTTTTCAGCTCATAAAAATCTGAGCTTTTCTTACCAAATAGAGAAAAGAAGTTCTCAAATACATCCGGCATCCAGTACCAGCTCGGCCCCATGTCAAAGCGGAAGCTGTCTTTTGACCATATCCTTGCTCTTCCCCCGGGCTGCTCATTCTTCTCATAAACAGTTACATCATATCCCGCTTTCGCGAGAATAGACGCTGCTGCCAGACCTGCAAAGCCGGAGCCGATAATAGCTACTGAAGATGTATCCATATACCGTAAATGTAACCTCAAAAACTTTTAAACCAAAATTTCGTATTATTGGTAAATGAGGCGCTGCATTTTATGATGGATTTGTATAATTACTCCTGTTTTGAGTGCAGTAAGCTCATCACAAAAACCTATAGTACCTCTTTTAGTCTCGGTATTCGCACATTCCACAAAGACCTTCGTAATCCTATTTACGCAATTTATGGATTTGTCAGATACGCGGATGAGATCGTTGATACTTTTCATGAGTACAATAAAGTGGAAATGATCCGCCAGTTTGGCCGAGATACTTATGAGGCTATTGAAAATGGTGTCAGTATCAATCCGGTGCTCCAGTCGTTCCAGCTTGTCGTAAACCAGTATCAGATCGACAAGGAACTCATACGGGCCTTTTTACACTCCATGGAAATGGACCTGCAAAAGGTGTCTTATACCGACGCGCTGTTCAAAGAATATATTTACGGCTCTGCAGAAGTAGTGGGCCTCATGTGCCTGAAGGTTTTCTGCGATGGCCACGAAGATCTGTACGCAGCGCTTCTGCCATCGGCCAGACGTCTCGGTTCTGCCTTTCAGAAGATCAATTTTCTCAGGGATATACAGGCTGATTACGAAGAGAGGGGGAGGGTGTATTTTCCGGATATTGATTTTCTAAGCTTCAGTGAGTCAGATAAAAAGCTTATCGAGGAAGATATCTGGATAGACTTCGCTGAAGGTCTCGCCGGTATACGTCAGTTACCACGTAAGTCCCGCGCAGGAGTCTATGTTGCCTATCTTTACTATCTGGAGCTTTTTTATAAGATAAAGTCGAAATCAGCACGTACGCTGGCCGTAGAACGTATCCGGGTATCCGACAAGAGGAAATTATGGTTACTCGGACAAGCTCTGTTTAAAGAAAAGATTATAGGCTTATGATCAAGTTGTTCTTATTGCTCCTGCTACTCCCCTTGTCGGTCTTGTCAACCGAGCTGGATAAAGTGCGGGCGCAGTTCTACCAAGCTGTTGATAATAAAGACGTCGCAGAAAAGTTCTGCGAACGTATGAAGTTCGAACAGGGAATAAGTGCTGTTCATCTTGCCTACTATGGTTCCGCCCAAACATTAATGGGTAAGCATGCCTGGAATCCCTACCATAAGTTGGCACATCTTAAGAGCGGAATGCAGGCACTCTCTAATGCATCGAAAAAAGCTCCCGATGATCTGGAGATCCGATTCTTAAGGTTTAGTATCGAATATTATCTGCCCACATTTCTGGGCATGAGCAAGCATCTTGATGAAGACAGGAAAAAGATTGTCAGCCTCGTTCAGAGACGCCAATATGGGTCGCTCAGCAGAGACATCCTGAAAAACATGGTCACCTTTGTTATCAAAAGCGGCAGAGTTAAAGGCGCAGAGCTGGACATCCTAAACCAATCTATGAGATGAACGAAAAATATACCTACCTGTTAATTAATTTCCTCACGGTAATATTTCCCGTTTTGTTGTCCTTCGATAAGAACGTGCACTTCTATAAGAAATGGAAATATATCTTTCCTGCCCAGGTAATAAGTGGATTGTGCTTCTTACTCTGGGATTATATCTTCACCTTATATGATGTATGGTCTTTTAACAATCGGTATGTAACAGGGGTCTATTTCCTCAACCTTCCCATCGAGGAGATTCTGTTCTTCGTAACGGTGCCTTTTTCCTGTATATTTATTTATGAATGTCTTAACTTCTATGTGAAGAAAGATGTCCTTGCTAGGGTCAGCTTGCCGATCACACACGCATTAACAGCTCTTTCAGTAATACTGCTTGCGCTGTACCATGACCGGGTCTACTCGCTGATTACGTTCGGTTTGCTATTAGCTAACTGCCTTTATGTGTATATCCGGAAACCTGACAATATGGGACGTTTTTATCTCGCCTTTTTGGTTTCCATGTTCCCATTCTACATCGTGAACGGAATATTGACTTCATTACCAATTGTAATGTATAACGACGCTCAGAATATGGGCCTGCGCATATCAACAGTGCCTTTTGAAGACCATTTTTACTCCCTTTCCATGTTGCTTATCAATATTTTGTTATTCGAGTATTTCCGAAGGAAAGGTAAAAGCGTATAATGGAAGCAGACTTACCTCAATATACGATCTCGCAGTTAGCCCTTCGTAACGGGCAAGATAAACCACAGATTTGGGTAGCAGTGGATGGCGTCATCTACGACGTGTCAGAAAGCCGGCTCTGGAGAAATGGGAAGCATTATGAGCATTGGGCAGGGCAGGACCTTACTTCTGAACTTAAAGACGCCCCTCATTCAGAAAGCGTGTTTGCTCGGTTCAAAAAGGTAGGTAGAATTAAGTGATAGTCCCCTGAAGGAACTATCACTTAAAGTATTATGACTCTATAACAAAGCTGCTTAGCGTTACAAATTCTTTTATGCGGCTTTCGACCTCAGGCTGAGTAAGGTCTTTAATCCTCTCCGTTCCGAATTTTTCTACACAGAATGACGCCAGTGCCGACCCATAGATAACCGCGTTTTTCATATTGTTAAAGTTGATCGTGCCAACTTTAGCCAGATATCCGATGAATCCACCCGCAAAAGTATCACCTGCACCTGTTGGATCAAAAACCTCAGCTAACGGCAGTGCCGGAGCGGAAAATACACGTTCCACATCAAATAGCAGTGCACCATGCTCACCCTTCTTAATGATCAGGTACCGTGGTCCCATGGCAATGATTTTCTTAGCGGCCTTTACCAGCGAATATTCACCCGATAACTGACGGGCCTCTGCATCGTTAATAGTCAGCACATCTACCAGCTTCAGTGTTTCCTTTAAGTCTTCCAGCGCCACATCCATCCAAAAGTTCATCGTATCAAGAACAATCAGCTTCGGGCGGTTCCGAAGTCTTTCAATGGTAGTCTTTTGTATCTGAGGAGTGAGGTTACCCAAAAGAAGGTACTCACACGTCTGGTATGACTCCGGAATGACAGGGTTGAAGTCGGCCAATACGTTCAGCTCAGTAGCAAGTGTATCCCGACTGTTCATGTCATTGTGATACTTTCCTGCCCAGAAGAAAGATTTTTCACCTTCCTTCACCTGTAAGCCCTCGACGTCAATGCCGTGAGTGGTAAAAGCTTCAATATCTTCTTTGTGAAAATCATCACCAACGACTCCAACAATTTTTACTTTATCATAAAAATATGAGGCGGCAAGACTAGCATAAGTTGCTGCTCCTCCGACTATTTTGTCCGTCTTTCCAAAAGGGGTTTCAATGGCATCGAAAGCCACCGTACCTATAATAACTAAGCTCATAAATTATTTTTAAAAAACTTTAAGCAAATATTGCATAAATAAATTTAAATCCCGAATATTGCAGTCCCAAAACACAGCAGTGCTGTCCACTGATATAAGGCAGCAAAGCACAAATAACCGGGTTTAATACTCCTGAGTAGCTCAGCCGGTTAGAGCATCTGACTGTTAATCAGAGGGTCGCTGGTTCGAGCCCAGCCTCAGGAGCAAAAGGGTAAACAAAGTAAGTTTGTTTACCCTTTTCTTTTTAACGCAATCTCTGCTTTCTGGTTTTAATAGTAACAACTCAATACGGATCAAGCGGAATTCTTGGGGGGAAAGGAAAAAAAGCGTTTTTTTGTGGATCATTTTAAAACCCCAAAAGAAGAATACCCTTGCAAGATCCATACCTACAGTTAGCGAGTATCATATTACCTAAAGGCATCCTGGAGTTTTT
>Ga0160467_100548_pt1 | contig 34072 bp, 31 predicted proteins | sample HID1972I_E11MG_FD_108221 | JGI IMG/M metagenome (GOLD analysis project Ga0160467, IMG submission 108221) | Enriched pill bug-associated microbial communities from UW Madison campus, WI, USA - HID1972I_E11 MG | ecosystem: Host-associated > Arthropoda: Insects > Digestive system > Unclassified ... | reverse complement strand
GCTTGGCGTGCTGCTTGGTGTGCTGCTTGGTGTGCTGCTTGGTGTGCTGCTTGGTGTGCTGCTTGGTGTGCTGCTTGGTGTGCTGCTTGGTGTGCTGCTTGGTGTGCTGCTTGGTGTAGGTGAAGGTTTTTTTGTTGGTGCAGATGTAGGTGATGGGACCTCGCTTGCTGCAGGAGTAGGCGTTGCTACCGGAGTCGGTGTAGGTACCACGCCTTTACCAAAGCTTGTATTCGTCATAGTGACTAAGCTTGGGTTTAGCTCCGAAAACAGCCTTCTGCCAATACGACTGTCGACAATCGTAGTCTGGCCGCCCTCCGCACCTTTTGTAATGTATACATTACGCTCAATTTGACTACCGCTTATCGTTACATTAGGTACTGTAATAATAATATTTTTTGCAGAAAGATCTTGATATGTGCCTGGCTCTGTAATGATGACATCCGCAATATTATTCAGCATCGTCACAAGCTCCGCCAACGTTATTCCACGCTGTGGCTTGAATTGTCCGTCCGGATAACCTTTTAGATAACCCTCAGCTATGAGTCCATGAATAGATGATTTGCTCCATGACTTCAGCTGATCTTCATCCTTTAAACTCGCGGAGCTATCTGAAACAGCTATCGAAAAGATACGTGAGAGAATAACGGCTACCTCTTCACGCGTAATTGCCTGCTTTGGTCTAAAGCTTCCGTCTCCATAGCCTTTAATGTAGCCTGCTGCCGCGGCAACATCGACGATACTCGCTACCTCTGGAGACACATCGCTAAATGAATTTCCTTGCTTTTCGTGAAGTCCTAACACATGATTCAACAAAGATACAAAACCTAGTCTCGTAAGCTTTTCATCCGGATTGTAACCTGACGACAATAACCGTTGCTCCTCCCATTGCTTCAATGTGCGAGCGGCCCAATGATCATCACTTGCACTACTTGAAGCGAATGCACCACTTGGTAAAATCAATATTGCAGCTAAAAAAGTACACAAAAATACTTTCAACGAATTACGCTGCATGCAGTAATTCCTCCTTTAATAAAATGTATGAATTGAAAGCAAGCTAAACTGAATTAAACTTCCTCCTCTCAAATAAGTAAACGTTTACAGTAAACGCTTCCAATTGTTTGCTTATAAGTGCTGCTTTTCCGAGTTATCCCACACAATAAGTTAACTAATACATTAATGATTAGTGAACTTATTAATGTTAATATATCCAACTTAATCCTAACCGTCAACAGCATATTTGTTAATTTCTATTTGAATTTAATTATTAATATATTCATTAATTAGTTAACAGACTAGAAGGGCATTCTATTTTTAAACAAAAAAAATCATTTCCCCTCGTCCTCACTTCAAGAACGAAAAGAAAATGATTATGTACCAATTGCAATCATTATTTAAATTCCAACAGCTTATATGTGATTATGCCTACAGGTGCTTCTACTTGTATAATATCGTTCACATTTTTGCCAATCAGACTTTTTCCAAGTGGACTTTCAAAAGAAATTTTATTGTTCGCAACATCGGCTTCCGCTTGTCCGACAATCGTGTATTCCACATTCTCATTGAATTCTTCGTCATATAATATTACTGTAGTGCCAATTGCAACGCCAGAAGCCTTCTCTGTTTTTACGATTGTCGCCCTACGAAGCATACCTTCAAGCTGTTTAATTCTCGTTTCCATATGTGCCTGATCATCTTTTGCTGCGTGATACTCACTATTCTCTCTAAGATCACCATAGCTGATCGCTAGCTTTAAACGCTCTGCAATATCGCGCCGCTTCGGCCCCTTTAGTTGCTCCAGTTCCTCAACTAGCTTATTGTAACCTTCTTGTGTTAATATCACTTGTTCCTTCTCCATTACACACACTCCTTTTTACAGCTGACAGAGTCTTATATGCTTAAAGTATTACACTTTAAAGTTGTATTTAGGCGCTTCACCTATCGTTTTACATAGGCATACGCCATAGTATACTCAAACAAGTATCATTTCATTATACTAGTATAAAATTAAATGAGCATTCTCATCTGATAAACCATCAACAAATGAAGCATAAAAAAGCTGTATAGCCAACGACTATACAGCTTGTCCAAACGATGTATTACGCTTTGTTGGAAGAACCGAATTCACGGATTTTACCAACAACAGTAGCTTTGATTGCATCGCGACCTGGAACGATGTACTTACGAGGATCGTAAGCTTCAGCATCGTTTGCAAGAACTTCACGAACTTTTGCAGTGAACGACATTTGATTTTCAGTGTTCACGTTGATTTTGGAAGTACCACGAGCAATTGCTTTTTGGATATGGTCAGTTGGGATACCAGTACCGCCATGAAGAACTAGAGGCATATTTGTAAGCTTACAGATTTCCTCCATCTCGTCAAAGCCAAGGTTTGGTTCACCTTTGTAAGGACCATGTACAGAACCTAGTGCTGGAGCCAAAGTATCGATACCTGTACGTTTTACAAGCTCAAGACATTCTTGAGGATCAGCATAGATAACGCCGTCAGCAACAACATCATCTTCTTGTCCGCCAACAGTACCAAGCTCAGCTTCTACAGAAACACCTTTGCTATGTGCATACTCAACAACTTTTTTAGTTGTTTCAACGTTCTCTTCAAACGGGTGATGAGAAGCATCGATCATAACAGATGTAAATCCAGCATCAATCGCTGCTTTACATTTTTCAAAGCTGGAACCATGATCTAGATGAGTAGCAACAGGAACAGTAATGTTCATTTCTTCAATAAGTGCAGCAACCATAGCTGTTACAACTTTGAATCCGCCCATGTGACGAGCAGCACCTTCAGAAACACCTAGAATAACTGGAGAGTTTTCTTCTTGTGCAGCAGCTAGAATAGCTTGAGTCCACTCAAGGTTATTAATGTTGAATTGACCTACAGCATAGCCTTCTTTAAGCGCTTTGTTTAACATGTCTTTCATTGAAACTAATGCCATTATAATTCCTCCTAAAACTTTTCGTGTTAATCGATTCCATTAACTATACTTATTTATCATATCCATTTTGGGCTAGAATTACAAATGGTAATCAGGGAAATCTATGCAAAAAAACGCACTGTAAGCGATTACTTTGGATGTTTGTGAAAAAAAGTTTTTAAATTATTCTAACTTCGCCTCATTACAACAAAAAAAGCACCGCTTTTGTGTACAAAAGCGATGCCGAAGAGAATTAAATATCCATTGCTTCTCCACGATAATCAATAAAGCTGAAGTTCGTTTCGATAGCAACCTTCCTCTCCATAATATTTATGATGCCTACTGCGCTTTGCTGTGGGGAAAGCGGAGCAGCAGAACCTCCCATGTCGGTACGCATCCAACCTGGATGTATACTCCAAACGTATACGCCTTTCCCAGATAACATCCGTTTCAACTGTTCACTTAACAAGTTAAGCGCGCATTTGGATAACGAGTACGGATAGTCTCCTGCATAAGCGTGATGAATACTTCCCGCCTCAGAAGAAATATTAATTATTGAGCCTTCTTCATCTGCTAGCAGCCCAATCATATGTTTAATGACCCGAATCGGTCCGAATAAATTCACATCAAAGCTCAGTTGCATATCTTCCATGTCCAGTGCTTCGATAGCGGTTTGTCTTCCTAAAAGCACCGCTGCACTGTTCATAATACAATCAAGCTTCAATCCGTCTGCTTTCAGCTGTTGTGCCGCCACCTGAATTGCTTCTTCGTCGCGCACGTCGGCTAGCATAATCGTAATTTGTTGTTCGTTCAAGCTTTGAACATGCAAGGATGCTTGCAACTGTTCACTAGCTGCTTCGTCACGAACCAGCGCAACGACATGATGTCCGCGTCTTATAGATTCAGCTGCAAGCTCGTAACCTAAGCCACGGTTGGCTCCAGTAATAAGTACGTTCACCTTTTTACCCCCTATGTTAACTTCTCATGCTGCCTGACTTACTTTTTCATCCTAGACCTAATCGTTTTCCAACAGTTCGATTAATACCTTCAATTGTGGAAAAGTATCGATATAAGCGTATCTGCCGCCTGTATATTCACCCTTTTGCTGCAACGGGAATCCTGACTTTGCAAGCAGCTCTACTTTATCCTTCATTCCTTTAATGCCAAAAGCGATATGATGCGGTCCTTCACCGTGCTCATCTAAATAATTACGCCATGTGCTTTCGTGATGATCTGGCTCAATCAGTTCGATTTGAAGAGAGCCCATATCGAAAAACGCCAGCTTGGCACGGGCAGGGCTAGGCTGACCTTCGAATTCTGTCTGTGCTTGCTCCATCGCATCTGTCCAAAATATATTCGGCTTATCTACACCAAAAAAAGTTGCGTATGCATCACTTACCTTTTCAATATCATGAACTAAAATACCAATCTGCGTAACAACATTCGTTCCTAAAAGACCTGACATCATTATCCCTCCAATATGCTATGATAAGGTTGGTTTTTCTTAACCCTTGTTACTTAATCCAATCGTCTGCAGGATTCGCGAATAACAAGTGTACAGTCGTATTTGATCTCTCGAATCGTATCGCTTTGTTCCTCGATTTGCTTGATGACCATCTGCATTAATTCTTTGAACAGCTGCTTAAAATCAACTCGCACTGTTGTGAGAGGAGGATTATGCTTTTCGCTTAGTACATGATCATCGAAACCGATGATTGACATATGCTCAGGCACGTTCAGGCCCTGTTCTCTAAGCGCTCGTATTGCTCCAAACGCAACACTGTCGTTAGCTGCAATCAACGCTGTAGGTAGCGGCTCCGTTCCTTGAAGCAGTCTCTTCATCGCTTCATATCCTGCCTGCTCTGTAAAATCTCCATCCAGTATCCAGCTTGGGTTAATAGCTAGTCCTTGCTGCTTCATCGCTTCATAGAAGCCTTCGTACTTTTTAATACCCGACAATCTGCTTCGATCACCATTAATCAATCCAATCTGTCGATGACCTAACCCAAGCAAGTAAGCAATCGCCTGCTTCATCCCAGAATCATTATTGAAGTTTGCTACGACACGATTAGGAACAGCTTTTTCTGTATGCTCCTGGTCAAATACCCCGATAATAAAGCCTTGTGCGATTAATTCCTCAACAAATGGCTCATCATGCTTCGTTCCAATAAATATTCCACCATCAATTCGACGCTGGTAAAAAACTTCTCGCACATTGTTTATCATTGCTTCGTCTTCCGTATTACGAATAATAAAGGTTAGCACATAATAATCGAGATCCGATGCGCTTTCAATTACGCTAACGATCATCATATTCGTAAGTACATCAACTGCAATCTCACCAGAACTCACCATAAAAAGACCAATCGTTCGGGATTTCTTGCCTGCAAGCATCTGAGCTGAAGCATTCGGAAAGTAATTGAGCTCTTTAATGGCAGTCAGCACTTTATCCCTTGTTTTAGAGGGAACATTCGAATAATTGTTAATTACTCGGCTGACGGTGCTTCTCGAGACACCCGCTAATCGAGCAACTTCGGTACTATTAATTTCAGTTTTTTTCAATTCAAACCCTGCCTTCGTATAAACACGCGTTTATGTTTATATCATAGTCATCGAATTATGCGCTGTCAACTATTCCTTATGACATCAGTTAATTATTATGTATATACAACTATGAACTCATTTACATTAACGCGTGTTCATGATACGCTACAACTAGAATTCAAGACCAATTGTGGAGGGAAGTATTATGCTACGATTAGGCGGTCAAGTTTTTTTAGAGGATCAACTACCAGAAACTTGGGCAGAAGCGATGCATCAAGCAGGCTTCAGCGCTGCAACCTGCCCATTTGACGGAACGGATCACCAGCTTATGCAAGCTTATATTGATGCTGCTGCAAGGCACGACATCGTCATTGCAGAAGTCGGTGCATGGAGCAATCCAATTAGTATAGACGAGACAATTGCCAAACAAGCTAGAACCTATTGCGCCGAACGTCTGCAGCTTGCTGACGAGATCAGTGCACGCGTATGTGTTAATATCGCAGGTTCAAGAGGCACCGTATGGGATGGACCGCATGAACTTAATCTAACCGAAGATACTTTTAGTCTGATTGTTGATACAGTACGCTCGATTATTGACGATGTTAAACCAACCAGAACCAAATTCGCACTAGAAATGATGCCTTGGGTTTTTCCTAACAGCGCAGACAGCTATGCCTCGCTGCTAAAAGCAATAGATCGCCCGCAATTCGGTGTTCATTTCGATCCGGTTAATATTATTAATAGTCCGCAAGCTTACTATAACAATGATGCGCTCATGCTCGATTTTATTGAGAAATTAGGGCCTTACATTGTCAACGTTCATGCTAAAGACATTTATCTTCAACCAAAACTAACCCTTCATTTAGATGAGGTTATACCAGGTCGCGGCAATCTGCGCTATGACGTGCTGCTGAAGCAACTTCATAAGCTGCAGCGCGATATTCCTGTTATGATTGAGCATCTGTCAACTAATGAACAATATGCTGAAGCTGCGCAATATATTCGCTCTGTTGCAGAGCGTATGCATATATCTTTAAATTGAATGAATAACATATATTTGAAAAATAGTCTTGTCAAATCCATATGATTTCTCCTATACTAGTATGCAGTGTTTATAGTATCTGTCATAAGGAGAATGAAAATGATCGAACAACGCAATATCGCTTTAAGTATTATTTTAACGTTAGTTACTTGCGGTATTTACGGGATTTACTGGTTTATTGTACTTACCAATGAAGTTGGTAAATTAAGCGGAGATCCAGAGTTTACAGGATTGAAGCATTTCTTGTTATCTATCGTGACATGCGGAATTTGGTCCTTAGTATGGGCATACCAAATCGGCAAGCATGTAGCTGAAGCTCAGCGTCAACGCGGTATGCTTATGAGTGATAACTCCGTTATTTATCTTGTTCTTGGGCTGTTCGGATTCGGAATCGTTACGTATGCCCTTGTCCAAAGCGATGTTAATAAAATGGTCTAACACATTCAGAAAGAATCCTAAGCTTGTTTGGGGTTCTTTCTTTGCTATTGGTACTGTTGCCTATCTGAAGGTATGGATTCCGCTAACAGGTATAAGTATTCCTTGCCCGATTCACGCAGTAACAGGTCTATATTGCCCTGGCTGTGGCAGTACCCGTTCACTTACTGCACTGCTGAAGCTTGATTTTAATACAGCCCTTCACTACAATAGCTTGATTTACGCCCTTGTACCGTTATATGGATGCTACTGGCTACTGCAGCGAAAAAAGTTCCATCGAGCAGCCAATACTGTCCTTATAGCAATGGTGATACTTGCGCTTGGCTATGGTATCGCTCGAAACTTGCCCTTTTTTGATTATCTTGCTCCACCTGCTTAGTAAAATCAAACAAAGAAAAAGATGTCACTTCCTTGAGGTGACATCTTTTTCTCATTACTTTAGAATACTGCGTACTAGCTTTACACGCTTATTGTATGGAGGATGCAGTAGACCTGTCTCGAGCTTCGTTGAACGTTGTAATATCGACTTTGGATGTGTGAAGCATTCATAGCTTGCTTTGCCGTGATATGCACCGATGCCAGAAGGACCGACACCTCCAAATGGCAAATGTGTATTGCCGACATGTGTTACAACTTCGTTAATGCAGCCACCACCGAACGATAATTCTTGTAGAAATAATTGAATCGCCTTATCGTTTGACGAAAATAAATATGCAGCTAACGGCTTTGGCAGCTGACGAATAGCGCTAATCATTTCATGTAGATCGTTATACTTAAAAACAGGTAATATCGGACCAAAAAGCTCATCTTCCATTACAGCGCTTTGCCACGTAACATTTTCAACGATCGTCGGTTCAATATATAAATCTTTACGATCAGTGCGTCCACCCGTTGTGACATTGTCGCCTTCGACCTCAATAATCCTTTGCAAACGATCAAATTGACGTTCATTTATTATTCGGCCATAGTCTGGACTTTGCTGAACGTCACTTCCATAAAAGTTTTTAATGGTTTGTTGCAGCAATTCCATAAATGATTCATATACTTTCTCATGAACGACAACATAATCAGGCGCAACACATGTTTGCCCGGCATTGCTGAATTTCCCCCAAGCGATACGCTTTGCCGCCACTTCTAAATTCGCTGTTTGATCAACGATAGTCGGACTTTTGCCACCTAGCTCCAGCACGAATGGTGTCAGTCGCTCAGCCGCTGCCTTCGCAATAACCTTCCCAACCGCTACACTACCTGTGAAGAAAATGAAATCGAATGGCGCATGAATAAGTGCCGTAACCATGTCCTTTTCACCCTCTACAACACGTATATATTGGGGTTCAAACGCTTCCTCAAGTATGATTTTAATGATATTTGTAGTGTGAATACTTGCTTCAGATGGCTTTACAATGGCCGTATTACCGCCAATAATCGCTCCAATTAGCGGCTCCATCACAAGCTGGAATGGATAATTAAATGGCGCAATAACTAGTGTGACACCGTAAGGCTCGCGTACAATATAGCTTTTGCCTGGCTGAAAATGAAGCGGTGTTTTAACCGACTTCGGCTTTGCCCATTGGTCAATATTTTTCAGTAAATAATTAATGCTATCGTAAACAATCCCTACTTCTGTCGAGTATGCTTCAAATTCATTTTTATTTAGATCATTTTTTAATGCTTCTAATACTTGCTCTTCATATTTTTGAATGGTACGTTTTAATATGATCAACTGCTCTTTACGAAATGCAATATTTTTTGTTTGTGACTGATAATAATAATGTCGTTGCTCTTTAATCATCGATTCTACTTGTTCGTCTAATGTCGTCATGTTGATCACTCCCTTAGGATAGATTAGTTCAATCATTTATTATCAAATATTATTGCCAAAGACCCGCCTTGCAATAGCAAGACGGGTCTTTGGCAATTACTTAGTTATCTAGAACTTCACTACGATTTTTCTTAAGCATTTTAGAAAGAATTTCGTAAACAACCGGCACGATCACTAGCGTTAGCAACGTAGAACTTGTAAGTCCACCAATTACAGTAATTGCTAGACCTTTCGAGATCAAGCCGCCACCTGCACCGCCGAACACTAAAGGAATCATAGCGCCAATGGTCGCAATTGCAGTCATCAAAATTGGACGAAGACGCGTTGCACCAGCCTCTAGAATCGCTTCGCGCAGTGTCATACCATCGCGCTCCATATGAATCACTCGGTCAACAAGCACGATCGCATTTGTAACAACGATACCGATAAGCATGAGTAGACCCATCATAACTGATACAGATATCGTCTCATTCGCAATGTATAGACCGGCAAACACACCGATTACAGTAAACGGAAGGGACAACAAGATTACAAATGGAGCAAGCCCCTCTCCAAACGTAACAACGAGTATAAAGTAAACAATCGCAACCGCTGCAAGCATCGCTACAGCCAGCTGTGTAAAGGTTTCTACAATATCAGCCATCGCGCCGCTGTTTCCAAGCTCGACACCTTTAGGGAATTCAAGCTTATTAACCGCCTTATCTACATCGCTCGATGCTTTAGATACATCATCTCCCGTAATCGTACCGGAAACACTTGCATAGAATTGACCTTTGCTTCGTGCTAGCGTATTAAGCGCATAGCCTTCCTCAACTTCAACAAGATCACCTAGTGTGAGCTGTGCACCTGTTACAGATTGCACTGGGAGCTTAAGCATATCCTCTACAGATTCAGGCGTTGTTACTTCTTTTTGAACGATAACTTCAACTTTGTTACCGTCGCTTTCTACTGTCGTTAATACTTCCTTAGAACTGTCAGGATACAGCATCATTACAATTTGCGCTGTAGTCAAGCCATGCTGCAGTAATGTCGCTTGATCAACATGGAAAGTGAATGACTCGTAGCTCTCTTCACGTGTTGACGATACATCCTTCAGTTGGGAACTATTCTGCATTACATCTTCAACCATAAGTACAGACTGCTCTAGATCGTCCAAGCTTTCACTGTACAATGTATAGCTAATCTCGTTACTAGATAGTGCGGACATTGAGAAGTTCTGGCTTGACCAACGTCCCGGATGACCAATCTCTTCAACATATTGCTCGATCTCTTCACGAACTTCAGGGAAGTTTTTCATGTCTGGATCGAAAATAACATACATTAATGAGCCGCCAGCTCCGCCCATCATCATCGTTTGCATATCAGCACTTTCAGCAGAGGAGATTGATAATTGAACAATATCTACATCCTCACGCTTAAGAAGCTCTTGTTCTACTTCGGATACATGCTTAATCGTATCTTCTCTTAGCTCACCAGCTTTTGGTGAGTACGTAAGGTACATCACTTTTTCCTCATCACTGCCAAGGAAGCTTAAGCCAATAAGTCCGGAAACCGGTAAAACAATACTTCCACCTAATAGTACAAGCGAGACAATAACGGTAATAATCTTATGATTCAACGTCCATTCAAGCATACCGCGGTATTTTTTAGCTAGTGCACCAGTTTCTTTATGTTTCGATTCTGCTTTTGGTGCATATAGCTTTTTCTTAAACAAGAAATGCGACAATGCAGGAACGATCGTAATCGCAACGATAAGTGATGCAATTAAGGCAAAGCTCATCGTTAATGCAAATGGCACAAAAATCTCGCCTACCATACCACCAACAAATACGAGTGGTGCAAATACAGCCACAGTAACAAGTGTTGATGACATAATCGGCTTGAACATTTCCAGCGTTGCTTCGCGAACAAGCGCACGACCGTTCAACTTTTCTTCTTTCAGATGCAATCTTCGATAGATGTTTTCTACGACGACGATTGAGTCATCGATAACACGTCCAATCGCTACTGTAATCGCACCAAGGGTCATAATATTGAGCGTAATATCAAGCCAATTCAATATCATCAATGCCATAAACACTGAAACTGGAATCGATACGATCGAAATAATCGTTGATTTGAAATCACGAAGGAATAGTAAAATAATAATGACCGCGATCAATCCACCAAACAGCGCTTTTTCAACCATCGTTAGAACCGCATCCTCGATTGGTTCACCTTGGTCAAGCGTTGTCTCCACAACAAGATCACTAAAACGCTCTTGCTCTTCAGTCATCAAATCCTTAACCGCATTTACAACGGTTACCGTATTCGCATCCTGCGCTTTAACAATTTGGATGGCAATTGCATCTTCACCATTCGTACGAGATACGGATTGTACTTTACCTACAAGCTCAATTGTTGCTAGATCACTAAGCTTAGCAACTGGTGATGGAAAATCAGCAGTTGGCGTAACAGGAATTAGCATGTCGCTAAGTTCATTCATTGTCATAAACTTACCGTCAACAGCGATTGCCTGCTCAGCTTCTGCAAATTCGAACAATCCTAGTGAAGTATATAAGTCACTTGCTTTAATTAAATTCGTAATCGTATCTTTTGTTACACCGAGGCTTGCCATTTTTTCTTCATTATAAGTAAGCTCAACTTCCTCGATGTGTTGACCAGTAATTGAAGCAGAAGCTACACCTTCGATTTTTTGCAGCTTCGGCAAAAGAACCTCATCAACCGTGCTTGTTAGCTCTACAATATCTTCAGAGGTGCTGCTAATACTAAGCGCAAGCACAGGCATCATATTCATACTGATTGCCGAAACGGAAGGAGCTTGTGCATTGTCAGGCAACTTGATATCATCAAGTGCGGATTTCATCTCCCGCTTCGCCTCATCCATATCAGTACCATAATCATATTCAACCTGAATACTTGCGACACTTGAATATGAGCTAGACATTACTGTTTTTACACCACTTAAATTCTCAAGTGTTTTTTCAAGTGGAATCGTAACATCCTCCATAACCTGTTCAGCAGTTGCTCCTGGATAAACACTCATTACCATTAAATACGGGATCGATATATCCGGAATTGTTTCCATCTTCATCTTTGTGGAAGAATACACCCCAGAGAATAAAACAATCAACGTCAATAGCCATACTGCAAGCTTATTCTTTACTACGAAGTTTACAATTGATCTCACTTACACACCTATCCTTTCTTGACTATTTTTTATCTATTTTATATACTAATGACCAATCGGTCACATGTCAACCGGGACCTAAGTCGAGGTGAATATTATGTCTAAGAGACAGTTAATTATCGATGCTGCCATTGAATTATTCGCAGAAAAAGGCTACGAGTCTACGTCAATACAGGAAATAACTTCGCATTGCGGAATATCAAAGGGCGCATTTTATTTGGATTTTAAATCAAAGGATGAATTAATTTTAGCGATTGCAGATTACATTATCGGCAGGTTTGGATCAAAAGTTGACCAGGTGGTCAACAGCTCTGTTGATTCCCAGCATAAGCTGTTTCTTTACTATTCCAGCATGTTCGAGTCCATTAATTCACACCGAAGCTTCGCATTAATCTTTATTAACGAGCAAATCCATCAAACAGGTCAGCTACGTAAGGTTAATCATGAGCTGTTTCGCAAATTCACATTTTATGACGAGCAATTTTCTTATTCTATCCTAAGCTTGCTCGAATCAATCTACGGGGATACGATCAGCACAACTAAATATGATCTCGTGGTTAGCATGAAGGGGCTCGTCAAATCGTTCTGTGAATATGTATTGATGCAACGATCACCAGTCGATATCGTTGCATTATCGCAGAGCCTAGTTGATAAAACGAACATACTCGCTAAGCATTCTCATTCCGTCTTCCTTACAAGTGAAGAAAGTTTAAGACGACATGACTTAGAGCATGTTACGCTTGATTATGTAATCGAACAGCTCAGTCATGCGGAGAAATTTGCCTCGTGTGACTTAGAGAAGGAATCTCTCCATTTATTAAAAAATGAATTAACTAGCGAGCAGCCAAGCTCAGCTATTATTCAAGGGATGCTGCATAACCTTAATCAATATACTAACAGTCATTATATTGTAACGCTGCTAAAGCGTTATGAGCATCAAAGGAATATGTAAAGTTATACGAGGTCGATACTATTGACGCACATCCGGGGCACATGCAACGCATGCACCTGATATACAGCCATGTCCGACGAACGGTTCTAATTCGTTTTACGAAATAGAATCGTTTTACGTTTCGTATTTTTACAACTAAAATAGCGAGCTGGTTCTTTCTATATCCAACTCTTCTACACGATAAGCTTCTCACTAGGTTACTTAACGTCGCCGCGTTGCTTTCAAGACGAACAAAGCTTATAGTAATTTTATTACTTTCAAGGAGGCTGATCTAGCTTGACCTATATCAATCAACCCTTCCATATAAAAGGAATGGAGCTGAAAAATCGTGTTGTGATGGCTCCAATGTGTCAATATTCAGTAGAAGCACATGATGGAATTCCTACAGAATGGCACAACATCCACTACGCTTCGCGTGCAATAGGCGGTACTGGTCTAATTATCGTAGAGATGACCAATGTCGAGCCTCGTGGTCGAATAACAGATCGATGCCTTGGTCTATGGTCTGATGATCATATTCCTGCTTACAAACAGCTTGTCGATACCGTTCACCGTTACGGCGCCAAAATCGGAATACAAATCGCGCATGCTGGTCGTAAAGCGCAAGATGCTCCACATCCGGTTGCGCCTTCGAGCATCTCGGTTACTCATGATGACACAACAGATAAGCCGCACGCATTAACGACTGAAGAAGCTAAAGAGATGGTTCTCCGCTTTAAAGAAGCTGCCGCTCGAGCAGTAGCAGCTGGTTTTGATTGTATCGAGCTCCATGGTGCTCACGGCTACCTGATCCATCAATTCCATTCTCCTGGTATCAACAAGCGGGACGATCAATATGGTCAGGATCTCGCTTTGTTCGGAGAAGAAGTCGTTCAAGCAGTACGCAGTGTTATGCCACCAGATATGCCTTTGCTATTCCGTATCTCCGCTATGGAATATATGCAGGACGGCTACCAAGTGGATCATGCTATCTCTGTTGCTAGACGCTATCAGGCTGCTGGTGTCGATTGCTTCCACGTCTCCTCTGGTGGAGAAGGTCCTGTGTCGGTCGTTCGACCTGGCAATCATGCAGCATATCAAGTACCATTAGCTAAAGCATTCAAGGACGCGTTCCCTGACATACCTGTCATTGCTGTAGGTAAACTAGAACGAGCTGCAGTAGCCGAGCAGGTACTCGCTAACGATGAAGCAGACCTAATCGCTATCGGACGTGGAATGCTTAATGATCCTTACTGGACGCTGCATGCCATTAAGGAACTGACCGGTCATGTTCAGCCTCCAGCACAATATGAACGCGGCATGTAAAAAATGTAACATATATTAAAAGGGCAGTGCATCAGCCTTCAGGCTGATGCACTGCCCTTCCTTTGTCGTACATCTTAGCTAAACTAATTACCGTAAGCCACACTCTACTTCGAAATCATTTACAAGCTGCAGCAAATCATTACTTATATAATCCGGCCTTTGCTCGGCACAATCAATATCTTGTTGCGTCGCATTTCCCGTTAGAACAAGCGCAGTCTTCATACCGTGCATGCTGCCTAGCCCAATATCAGATGTAAGACTATCACCCACTACGATACATTGCTCAGGTGCGAGACCCAATACAGATAGCGCTGCATTAGCCATAATCGTTGATGGCTTTCCCATCACATGCGATACAGGCTCCCCTGTGGCATGCACAATGGCACCGATCATTCCAGCAACATCGATACAATCTCCAGCTTCTGTCGGGAACATCTTGTCTTCGTTAGTCGCAATAATACGTGCCCCATGCCTCACAGCCCGAAAGGCTTGATTGAGCTCCGCATACGTCAGATGTTCGTGTAATGTAATAACAAGCCACTTCGCATGCTCTGGTTGTTCAGCCATCACCACTCCATGGGATCGCAGCTCCTCTGCCAAACCAGGATCACCAAATGGCCAAACCGCTTCCCCTGGATACTGCTGTAACAAGAATCTCGCCGTTACCGTAGAGCTTAGCACAATACGTTCAGGATCCACTGAAAGACCCATACCTTTTAGCTTTGCCTCACACATCGCTCGCGAATAATTGCCACGATTGCTTAAAAATACGTATGGTATATTGAATGATTGCAACTTCTTCACAGCCTCGATCGCACCGGGTATTGCATACACCCCCGTATAAACTGTGCCATCTAGATCTATAATAAATCCTTTTACATCCTTCAATTCCCCATCTCCTCTCCTTCGGAGTTATGTTTATGTACAGGAACTTAACTTTGCATGCAGCACTAGGCTAGCAAAGGCAGAACAACCCCACCATATATAAATGCAGCCAGCACAATCAGTGCAGGATGAAACTTTTTAACTGCCATCGCCCACCAGGCAGCAGCTGCAATAATAACGGTCTGCAACCAACCAATATCAATGATAGAGTCCCGCGCCATCTGCCATGTGAGTACAACCATAAGCATCGCAATAACTGGCTGAACCAATAAACTGATCCCTTTAACGATTTTCGATTCTCGATGCCGCTGCAACAGCTTCAGCATAACGATTAATGCGAGTATTGACGGTATAATCGTCGCTGCCAGCGCAACGATCGCTCCAATGATACCCCCAACGTCATAACCAACATAGGCTGCAATTTTGGTAGCGATCGGACCTGGCAGCGCATTGCCCAGAGCAATAATATTCGAAAACTCATTCGGCGTCATCCACGCGTATTTATTAACTACCTCTTCATATATTAACGGTATGGAAGCAGGCCCGCCTCCATAACCTAAAATATTCGCGATTAAAAAGCCAAGCAAAAGCCATACCAGCTCAATCCAATCCATTACGAGCGCCCTCCTTTAAGCTTACCCAAGGATGCTTTCAAGCGGTAATGGACACTACCATAGCCTATGAACACAATAATGACGATTGCTGGATGCAGCTGAGCCCATTGCAGCAACACGATTGCAATAATGAAAAAAGCAATTCCAACGGCGATGCCAAGCCCTTTTACAGCCTTTTCAGCAAATTCATATGCCATCATACCAAGCATAACAGCGACAACCGGAACAACAGCACTTATCATGCCTTGAACGATCGGAGAGCTGCTAAAGAATTTAACCATCGACATGCAAATAATCATCGCGACAGATGAAGGCAAGATATGAGCAAGAACCGCTACGATCGCGCCAAGTGTTCCTTTTAGCCGATAGCCAAGATAACCTGCCATCTTCGTCGCAATTGGACCTGGCAGCGTATTAGCGAGCCCAAAAACTTCTGCAAACTCCTCGTCACTTAGCCAGCCGTACTGCTGTACTGCTTCATGACGAATTAGCGGAACTACGGAAGGGCCTCCTCCAAAGCCGATCACACCCGTTTTCATCATTGCCCATATTAATTGCGTATATTGTCCCATGATCTCCATCCTTTAATGTTAAGCACTAACAACTGATTAGTTATAAGTTTTATTCACTTCCTTCATTATACATAAGCGATTGTATAATAATAGCTTCTAATCGTTTTTGTCATATGACAGTATTGGCGGTATAATCAACAACAGTTTTAACTTACACTAGTTGCAGGAGGATCATCAACATGACTAGGCGCATCATTTCAATCGTATTATCCGTTGCCGTACTTGCATCGCTGTTCTTTTTTATTACATCTGCCATTAAAATTAATTCTGCTGTTTCTGAGCTTAATAATCGATTGACCTCTACAGAAGCAACGAAACGTATCATTCTCATTGCTCAGGAACTCGATACTCCTTATTGGCAGCTGCTCAAGCAAGGAGCTCTCGAACAAGCAGAAGCTTACGGTTATCTGTTGCAATATATCGGACCACAGCGTCATGATCTCGAGGAGCAAAAGCGTCTACTGGAAAAAGCAATTGCTGCTAAGCCCGATGCAATTATTACACAAGGGCTTGACGGACACGAAGCTTTATTCGAGCTTGCGCAGGAACGAGGAATCTCAATCATTACCGTCGATACTGATATTGCGTCAAGCAGCCGGATCGCTTATGTCGGAACAGATAACCGATTAGCCGGAAAGCAACTCGCAGAGCTTATGATGTCCAAGTTGAATCAAGAAAGCGCTCAAGTTGGTGTTATTATCGGCAGCTTTGCTCATAATCAATCGGAGAGGCTAACAGCACTTCAGCATGCATTAGCAGAGTTCCCTCATATTGAGCTTGTCGACATTCGCACTTCTAATATATCGAGATTGAAGGCTGCCAAGATGACTGTCGATATGATGGATGAGTATCCGCATATCAATGTTTTTGTTGGCTTGAGCGGGCTTGATGCTATCGGTATTATAGATGGGCTCGATGCTGCCGACAAACAGCATATCCCTGTTTTTGGCTTTGATAATTTACTAAACACCGAAGAGCTTATTCATGAAGGACGGATTGTAGGCAGCATCGTTCAACAGCCTAAAACGATTGGACAGCAAGCCATCTACGAGCTTCATCTTTACCTTGAAGGAGAACGCTACGCTGAACAAACCTATATTCCTACAATGGTGCTTACAGCAGAGCAACAGAATGGAGAGAATCGATGAAAATTAGAAATCTGCTTTTTATCGTCATTCCTCTTCTTTTTTTAGTGAATGGAAGCATTAGTTTTCTACTATTCAGCAGCAGCAACCAAGTCAATGAAAGCTATGCTCAGCTTCAAGAGCGGCTACTCGTCTATGAACGATTGAATGAATACATCCACAACAATATACAGCTTGCGGATCAATGGTTAACGACTCAATCAGAGGATTCATATATCGCCATGCAGGAGGGCTCCGTTCAAATTAACAATCAGCTACAGCGCTTGATGGATTACGGGCCGCCTATTAACGGAATGGTCGATGCTTTAAGCTATCAGGCGTTAATTGAAAGCTACCAAGCGCTAGAAGTACATTTCACAACTTCCTCTATAAGCGATACATTACTCTACTCTTCCTATCTGGATGAAGCTGAGAGGTTATCCTCTTATATTACGGAAGATAGCTATCGCATGATTGGTTTAGAGCTTGACGCTTATGAACAGCGCTCTGAGCAGATATTACAAGAGGTTCATCATATGAGAATATCCGGCATGATGCTGCTTATCGGCGTGACAGCACTATGTCTATGGCTTGCCTATACGATATCTACATCGATCTCTACACCTATTCGTGAGCTCGTTCAAACAGCCGAAGGAATCGCTCGAGGTAATCTTGACCAACCTGCTGCCCAATATGCTCGGCAAAGTGACTTTTACCGACTGGGTACAGCATTTAATGATATGCAGTTGCAGTTGAAGCAATATATCGCAGCAGAAAAGGAAACACTGGAGAAGGACAAGCTTCTTAAAGAAATGGAGCTAGAGGTGCTCAAAAGTCAGATAAACCCGCACTTTTTATTCAATTCCTTGAACGTCATGTCTAAGCTCGCGCTTATCGAAGGGGCAGAGCGAACGAGCGATCTAACCGTCGCCATGGCTAATCTACTTCGTTACAATCTTAGGCAACTCGACACCCCTGTTCCGCTGCGTGATGAAGTGAAGCATGCTAACGATTACTTCTATATTCAGCAGGCCCGTTACCGTGATCGGGTACAGTTTCAGACTGATATTGATGAGGATCAGCTGGACACTACCGTTCCTGTGCTCACGCTGCAGCCGCTGCTGGAAAACATATTTGTACATGGCATAGAACAGCTTGAGCGTGGTGCGATCATTATGCTGCGCATTCACGGTAATGACGAGTTTACATGGATAGTAATTGAAGACAATGGAATCGGCATGGACGAGCATACAAAAGCTCAGCTGCTTAATTACGAAAAAAGACCGTCAGCGTCAGCGGTACGCACTCCCCATCAATCTACCGGCCTAGGCACACGCAACGTCTTTCGTCGATTGCAGCTCTTATATGGCGAACAGCATGAGGTGCGGATTGATAGTCGCATAGGAGAAGGTACTTCTATTACACTGCGCGTCCCGCGGCATAAGGAGGATTCATGATGTATCGTATTCTAATAGTGGATGACGAAGCGCTCGAACGAGAAGGTATGCGCTGGATTATGACTAATATGATAGAGGAACCATTAGAAATCATTGAAGCTGAAAACGGACGAGATGCTTTGCAAAAAGCGAGCATTTACAAGCCGCATATTATATTTATGGATATTCGTATGCCAGGGATGGACGGTCTGCTTGCCCTACGTTCGATTAAAGCCGAATTACCACACGTCAAATTCGTTCTCGTTACCGCATACGATTACTTTGATTATGCTCAGGAGGCCCTTCGCCTTGGAGCAAAAGACTACATCGTTAAGCCAGCGAAACGGCAGGAGATTGCTGCATTAATCGAACGATTAATCGCTGATATTAAGCAGGAGCAGGAGGCAGCTACTATCGTTCAAGAACGCGAACAGCAGCTTATTGAGCTGATTCCCCTTGTGAAGGCAGAGCTAGCACTAGGCTTAATTGCAGAAACGATTGACGAACAGGAGCTGCTCAGCATAGCTGATTCGCTTCAACTACCATTAGATCGCATCTGTTCAATTGTCATTGCATTTCCTGAAAGCAAACTACCGGGTAAACTGCTTTCGCAGCATATAGGGCAGCTTCAGCAGAAGCTTGGCCATAGTAGTATCCGCAGCTTTAGCAGCACACTTGTCAATGAGCATATCGTATTGTTCTTATCCGGTGATGCTCAGTGTCAATCAGAGGAGCTGCTGCGCGAAGCGGATCAGTGGAGCATACAGCTTATTGCAAGCTATAAACATTCCATTCCTATGCAGCGTGTGTTTATTGGCATCGGAACGATGCATGAAGGTATTCACGGCGCTCGGCGCTCTTATTATGAAGCAGTCTTCGCTTCAACAACGGCAACAGAGCAACAAGTCATCAGTCACTTTCAGAATATGGATCATCACAGTCCGCAACCGTTGCTGCGGAATAAAAGTGAGCAATATGCTTATGTCCAGCAAGCAATATCGCTTATACAGCAAGAACGTGAGCAGCACACATTTTCTATTATTGATGCAGCAATCGGATATATGGAGCGTAACTACAAGCAAGAGCTTTCACTCGAGGAAGTGGCCGAGCAGGTGCATCTGAATCCTTACTATTTCAGTAAAGTGTTCAAACAACAGACTGGAGAAACATTTATCGACTACATTACTCGTATTCGAATTGAACATGCCAAGCGTTGGATGAACAATAAAGATATCAGCTTAAAGGAAATATGTTATCTGGTCGGCTATAATGATCCTAATTACTTTAGTCGCGTATTCAAAAAAGTAACAGGTATTACCCCTTCCGAATACCGCGCTACCAATACGAGCACTTAAAAATGTGCTAGCATACGACAAATAAGTGAAGATATCTTTCCAGCTATGCTTTTAATGTTCATGCTAGAATAACAATCGACCATGAAAAAAGCATAATTTATGCTGGAAGGGATGCTGTATGACTACAAAACAACAAGAATCTTCAAGTCTTAAATTTGTTACTCTTGTCTCTATTATTGCTGCAATAGGCGGCTTATTGTTCGGCTTTGATACGGCTGTTGTATCTGGAGCTATTGGATTTATGGAAACTAAGTTTAATCTGACTGATTTTCAAGTTGGATGGGCTGTATCAAGCTTAATTGTTGGCTGTATAATCGGTGCGGCTTTTGCTGGCGTACTAAGTGATAAATTCGGCAGAAAGCGTGTGCTTCTCGTTGCTGCGATTTTATTTATTATTAGCTGTATCGGATCTGCTACACCAGATAGCTTTAATATTTACATCATATTCCGTATTATTGGAGGACTCGGAATTGGTATAACCTCCACGCTTTGTCCACTGTATAATGCGGAAATAGCACCAACGAAATATCGCGGCCGTCTTGTCGCACTCAACCAACTGGCGACAGTAACTGGTATATTCCTTGTTTATTTTGTCAACTTGTGGATTTCAAATAGTGGGGATACTGCTTGGCAGATAGAAAGCTCTTGGCGTTGGATGTTCGGAACAGGTGCAATACCTGGACTAATTTTTCTAATTGCACTGTTTTTCGTTCCTGAAAGTCCGCGCTGGCTTATGAAGCAAGGTCGTCGTGAAGAAGCTAATTCTATTCTGAAGAAAATTCATGGAGAAGAGCTAGCAGCACAAGAAATTGTTGATATTGAGCAATCCTTTAAGAGAAAGCAAGGGACATTCTCAGAGCTGTTCAAAAGCCCTACCTTAAGAGCAGCACTTATTGTCGGTGTAGTGCTAGCCGTCATGCAGCAAGTTACTGGCATCAACGCAGTCATGTATTATGCACCTGAAATATTCAAGGAAGCTGGTGCAGGAACCAATGCTGCACTTATACAAACGATTTTTATCGGATTTATTAATTTTGCATTTACGATTTTAGCGATATGGCTTATTGATAAGGTAGGACGCAAACAGCTGCTTATGTTCGGTTCAGCTGGCATGGCAATCAGCCTACTCGTTATCTCTTACGCATTTCAATCAGAACAAACAAGCAGTACCGTTCTGCTTATCTTCCTATTAATTTATGTAGCATCTTTCGCAGTCTCTTTAGGACCTGTCGTGTGGGTTATTATGTCTGAGATCTTCCCTAACCATGTGCGTGGCATTGCGACAGCAATTGGATCAATGTCATTATGGATTGCGGATTATATCGTATCTCAATCATTTCCTTCTCTGCTTTCATCAATCGGCGCGTCATCAACCTTTATAATTTTTGCCGTACTTTCGATCTTCACCTTTTTCTTCTCATGGAAAAAAGTGCCCGAGACGAAGGATATACCGCTTGAGCAGATTGAATCACTTTGGGTTAAAGGGTAACAAGCAGGCTTATCTCACAGAGGTACACGTATTACGAAAGTGTGCAGCTGAGGGATAAGCCTGTTTTAGTTTTGTGATGAATGAATGTTTTATAATAATGGTAACCCACCAATTATTTTAACGAACATCCTATTACAGATATGTTTGTGATAATAATCACAAGGGAATCTGCAATACTATGGTATGCTTCAAGTATAAAGGCTGAAGTCCATAATACAAACGGAGATGATTGTATGAAAAAGGTATTTATTCTTGGCGGTACGGGCTTTCTTGGCTACTATACTGCGAAAGAGCTTCTTGGCAAAGGATATCAAGTCGTAGAAATTTCACTTCTACCCATACCAGCAGAAAATTTGTTTCCTTCTGAAGTTACTAGTCTTCAAGGAGATCTTTTAACATATACCGATGAACAGATTTTACAACTGCTTGAAGGTGTGCATGCATTCATCTATGCTGCCGGAGCTGATGAACGAATCATTCCTGAAGCTCCTGCTGCGAAATTTTTCTATACAGCCAATGTCCTTCCTACACAACGCATCGCGCGCTTAGCGAAGCAGGCTGGAGTTAAAAAATTCGTATTGTTCAATTCCTACTTCTCGCATTGGGCTGAACAGTGGCCAGAGCTGAAGCTGGATCGTGAAGCTGGCTATCCTAGAACCCGATTACTTCAAGAAGAAGTAGCGATGCTTGAAGGTGCCGGCGGTATGGATGTAATGAGCTTGCGTCTTCCGTACATTTTCGGAACAATGCCAGGTCGTGTTCCACTTTGGTCCATGTTCTACAGCAGAGTGATCAATCAAGATACTGTTTATGTTCCACGCGGTGGAACCGCGATGGTTACAGCGCAACAAGTAGCAGAAGCTACAGTCGGTGCCATTGAGTATGGAGCTCACGAAGGCCGTTATGCGATTAGTGGCGGTAACATTAAATTCACCGATTTCTATAAATATATTGCAGAATCGCTAGATCAACCGAATACTAACATCATCGCTTTACCGGTGGAGCAGCTTAAGCCTGCAATGGAAGAACATGATAAACAAACTCATGAAGCAGGTCGTGAGCACGGCATACATCTTGCAACTGGAGCAGAAATTCAAGATCGCGATGCATTTATCGACCCTGCTGATACTCAACCAGTTCTTCAATTCAAATCCGCTAACCTTATAGCCAGCATTCATGAAACGCTTAAAGTGTGTGCTGAAGCAGTGAAAAACAAGTAATGATAAAAGGCCGTATCCTCCGATTAGTTGGAGGATACGGCCTTTTATATGATATACCAACGGTATACTATTACCGTCGCTGTGTTATTAGGCAATATCATTATATTGCACTTTTGCTGTAGCTTTCGCTTGACCTCTTCGATACTTAGCGATCACACCATAACGCGGAGCAGCTATAAAGCTAATCATAAAGATAACACCGGTCGCAAGTGCCATCGCACCTGAGATTGAAGTATCCAGCAATACCGCTGCATAATAGCCGCTCCATGCTGAGATAATGCCAAAGATGCAGCTCAGCACTAGCATGACCGAAAGCTTATCCGTCCACAAGTAAGCAGCTGAGGCTGGTGTAATGAGCATCGCAATAACGAGAATTGCACCTACTGAATCAAACGCAGCTACACTCGTAATCGAAACTAAAGACATAAACACATAGTGCATTAGCGTGACAGGAATGCCGATACTCGCAGCGAACACTGCATCAAAGGAAGTAAGCTTCCATTCCTTATAGAAGAGCAAAAGAACCGTTAGTATAACGATAAGTACGATAACTAGACTAACAACGGCTTTTGGTACTCCGCCAATGAAAGGAAGCTCAACTTTATTCCACGGAATAAACGTAATCTCCCCCATCAGTGAATGCTGAATATCTAGATGTGCATTCCCCGCCTTCGTCGCAATTAATATAACGCCAATCGCGAATAATGTCGTAAATACGATGCCAATGGATGCCTCCTGCTGCACCCCAAGCTGATGAAACCATTGCACAAGCACAGCCGTTAACAGTCCAGCAATAATAGCTCCAATAAACATATGAATGCCGCTTAGCTGCAATGTGATAAGGTAGGCAACGACGATACCTAATAACACTGTATGACTGATCGCATCTGCCATCATCGCCATTCGCCGTAGAATAAGGAGAACACCGACAAGACCACAGCATACACCTACCAAAGAAGCTGTAATTAATATCCACGCGGTATAGCTCATCCTCTTCCTCCTTCCACAGCCTGCTCTGTCATGATCGCTGTCCCTCTTTTATGCTGAGCACGTTTGCGCTGATACACGACAACAAGCAAGCCTTTACTTGATCCAAGCAATAAGCTTACGAGAAACATTGCCGCTGCAGTTACTACGATAAACGGTCCAGTCGGCCAGCCCTTACCAAGCGTGCTAATTAATGTACCGCATACACCCGCTCCGCCACCAAAGCTAGCGGATAACAGGAGCATTCGTCCAAAGGAATCGGTCCAATAGCGAGCACTAACTGCAGGAATGATCATCAATGCTGCAATAAGTATTACACCTACCGCTTGAATGCCGATTACAATGACGAGAACAAGCAGTGCAGTGTATACAATATTCATTGATTTGACAGATAAGCCAAGCCCCATGGCATAGCTTGAGTCGAACAATGTAATCTTCCATTCCTTGAACAATATAAACACAACACATAAAACAATAATAGCTAGCACCGCTAGCAGCATAACATCACTGCGCACCATCGATGCAGCCTGCCCGAATATAAAATGGTCCAACCCGCTTTGACCGCCGCCCGGCATACGATTAGCATGCGTAAGCAACATAATGCCAAGTCCAAAAAATACGGACAGCACAATACCCATTGCAGCGTCCTCTTTAACTCTGGAGGAGCTTCGAATCCATTGTACTAGCCAAGCTCCGACAAGAGCACTCGCTGCAGCACCAATCAGCATCGCCGGTAACTGCTTAGTGCCTACTGCGATAAAACCAAGCACAACTCCTGGCAAAGCGGCATGTGACAATGTATCACTCATTAAGCTTTGTCTTTTCCAATAAGATAAAACACCGACAACACCCGCGGCCATTCCTAGCAGCAATGTGCTAAGCAGCACCCACTGTGCATTATAGGACAGCAAATTCATTGCTTACACCTTCTCCCTCATCCAGCGCAAAGCACCTCCGTACGTACGATGCAACTGATCCTCCGTAAATACTTCAGCCGTAGCACCGTGAGCAATTACCGTACGATTGAGAAGCAGCACATGATCGAAGTAATCCTCTACCGTTTGCAGATCATGGTGAACGACCATCACCGTTCGGCCTTTTGTTCTCAATTGCTGCAGCGTCTCCATAATAATGCGCTCCGTTGCAGCATCTACCCCAGCAAGTGGCTCATCTAAAAAGTAGATCTCTGCATCCTGAACAAGTGCTCTCGCTAAAAATACTCGCTGCTGTTGACCTCCTGACAGCTGGCTGATCTGGCGATCTGCATATTGCTCCATGCCCATGGCACGCAATGCTTCCATCGCCTGCTCACGGTCTGACTTTCGAGGTCGCTTCAGCCAACCGATTTTCCCGTATAGTCCCATAAGGACGACATCCAATGCATCGGTAGGAAAGTCCCAATCCACTGAGCCCCGCTGAGGCACATAACCGATCTTTGTTTTTGCAAGCTTATACGATTGCCCAAGAAAACTAACATCCCCGGTTGTACGCGGATGGAGCTCAAGCATTGTTTTTATCAAAGTTGACTTCCCCGCACCGTTAGGTCCGACGATGCTAGTTAATGTGCCTGGCATTACATCGAAGCTAATTCCTGACAACACTTCAGCCTTACGATAAGCTGCACTTAAGTTGTTCACTACAATTGTTGCATTCATATTACTCACCTTCGCCTATTAAAGCCTTTGATATTGTTTCAACATTATGTGCATACATCCCGATATATGTTCCTTCTGGAGTACCTTCAGCCCCCATAGCATCCGAGAAAAGCTCTCCACCAAGCTGAACGTCTAGACCATTTTTGTTGGCGCCTTCGATAACCGCATTGATGCTGTCAGGATTAATACTGCTTTCTATAAAAACAGCCGGCACCTGATGCTCCATTAATAAATCAATCGTATCTTCAATATCCGTTAAACCAATCTCATCCTCTGTACTTAGTCCTTGCAGACCAACAACCTTAACATCGTTAGCTGCACCAAAATAACCAAATGCATCATGTGCCGTTACTAGTATGCGTTTCTCGGATGGAATTTGTTTTAGCTTCTCCTTACTTTCGTTCTTCAGCTTATCGAGCTGTGCAAAGTAATCATCTCGATTCGCCGTTAATGTATCCTTATGTTCAGGCAACAGCTTGATCAGTTCATCAACTGCTACACCTAATGCTGTTTTCCATATATCAATATCAAACCATATATGCGGATCAATCGCTCCCGTCTCATCTTTAAACAAGTGATCCTCACCAACAGCCTCGCCAATCGCTACAACCGTCTTACCTTTGCCCATCTCATTAAACACTTCGAGCATATTAGCCTCTAGATGAAGTCCGCTGTAAAAAATAACATCGCTTTTTTCGAGCTTCGTAATATCGCCAGTAGTTGCCTTATATAAATGTGGATCTACGCCCGGCCCCATCAAGCTTGTAACAGCAATAAGATCTCCTCCAATGACGGATAGCGGCTCACCAATCTGAGCAATCGTCGTAACCACATTTAATTTGCCTTGATTATCTACATTCGAACTGTCTTTGCCAGTTTGACAACCTGATAATAACAATAAAACTCCAATAAGCAGTAAAAAGCTGCTGCGTAATTTATTCATCTTCTTCATCCCTTCACTTTTTTCTTAAGCTTAGTATATTACCACTTTTGCATTAGTGCAACATTTTTTGTTATAGACAAAATTTATAGCCGAAATCAATTGTTATAGATCAGAGCAATAGTTATAGCTTACGGCAAACCTTATACGTAAAAAAAGAGCATATGCCAATATCCTCGCGGTATCGGCAGTGCTCCCAGCGTTTTATTGCGATTGTTATCTATTATGTATCGATCTGATGCCTATCGATCGGATGTACTGATTTTTTCCTACTTTTTCCTGCTTTTTTCATGCTGCACTAAAAGCATTGCTATCAGTTACAAATTATCCATGTACAATAAAGGGCTACTTTGTTAAACTCTATATGATAATGATTATCAATATCGAATAATTTTCTCGTTTTGAGGTGATTATATGAATCTCTCTGTTCATCAACTAGTTAATTTTTTTGCAGAGGCTCCGTTTTATTTCGTCGATGCTTATGAGTATTCTATCGTCTCTGCATTAGATAGCCCTACATCCATTCATACTACCATTGACAGCTACTCGCTCATATTAACGATAAGCGGCTGCGCATACGTAAAGATCGAAGGAGAAGAAGAACAATATAAGCTTGAACCTGGCATCGTCCTTCATCAGACGCTGAATAAAAAGCTGCAGCTTGTTGCTTGTGGTGAACTGCCGTGGCGTTATGCTGTACTTAATTATCGTAATCTTCATTCTAATTCAGATTCGTATGCGATTGGCAAAGAAAATTTCATCGTGTATACAGGGCAACCTACGCCTGACATGAAGCAACAGCTGCGGTTTTTGCTTGATCCGTACAAGCATCTAACACCTATGTCTAAGCTGAAAACTAAAACTAATTTTTATCTGTTTGTTCAATATATGCTGTTTGCGATCCAACAGCATAGTAAATCCAAACATTCAGAGCTCATGCTGCAAGCAGTAGATTATATGCACAAGCGCTATAACAAACCGATATCGGTTACGCAAATATCTCATATTATCGGAATTGAACGTAGACGCTTTGCCTATCTGTTTGAGCGTTATACTGGCATGACACCTAATCATTACCTCACTAGTTTTCGAATGAAACGATCTCGTGAGCTGCTTCGAACCCAGCATTATACGGTTGCACAGATTGCTGAGCTCGTCGGTTACCATGACAGCTTTTACTTTAGCCGCGTATTCAAGAAATACAACGGCATAGCTCCAAGCGAATATCGCAAAAAATACATGTATACTTGCGTGTAACTTCATCTATTCACTATAGGCAGCGATCGGAATGCGCAACATGCACTGAAAGCCACTCTGCTTTGCACTTACAAATTTTAAATCAGCATGAAGGCATTCCGCTCTGCTATAGATTCCTTTTAAACCGAATTTGGCACAAGCTACGAGATCGATACGTTCCATCCCTATTCCATCATCGCTATAATCGAGTAAATAGTATCTTTGATCTTGATATAGCTGAAGCTTTACATGTTTTGCTTCTGCATGTTTTTCAGTATTATGGAGTAGCTCCTGTATAATTCGATACACATGCAAAGCCCGCTCTCCTCCTAGCCCATCCTCTGGCCAGCTGTTCAAATAGTCGATCTCAATATTCGTTCGAAGCTGCAGCCGGTCTAATAGAAACTCAAGCTGACTTTTTAATTCGCCTTCTGCTAATCTAGGCGCATATTGTGTTTGGCAAAAATCACGCAGCATATAAATGCTGCTTGCCTGTTGCTCACGAATGCGCATTATTTTTTTTCTTAGCTCCAGCTTGTCCAGCAGAATCGGTGAACCCAGTAACGCATCAAGTTCACGTAAAGCTATCACTTGTTCCTGAAGTGCTGTATCATGTAATTCTCGTGCAAGCTTAATTTTTTCCTGTTCAAGCTGACGCAAGTAATCGGTATGGGTCGATTGATAAGCCAGTTTCTTGTTAAGATCTTTAATCATTTCGTTCACTCTCCAATTCGTCCATCATATCTTCGTAGCTTCCACGCATAATGTATTGTGCATGCTTCAGTAAACTGCGTATAACCAAAGATCTATCGTTACTCCAAGTATCGATAGAGTTGTTGTCGATCATTCCACACAAAAAACGAGCCATATTATGTAAATTAATCTCATTATGCTAAACTATAAGTACTGCACAACATAATATGACGTAAATATTTTTTGAACAAAAAGATCTTATATCGATAAGGAGGAAAACAATGATTATTACAACGACATCAACAATTGAGGGATATCCTGTTCAGCAATACCTTGGTGTAGCTACAGGAGAAGTGATTATGGGGGCTAACGTTGTTCGTGATTTTCTAGCTTCAATAACTGATATTGTAGGAGGTCGCTCCGGAGCCTACGAAAGCAAGCTTCAGGAAGCACGTGATGCTGCTATGGCAGAAATGCAGGCAAAAGCTGAACGAGCTGGCGCGAATGCGATCATTGGTGTAGATATTGATTATGAGGTCATTCGTGAAGGTATGCTAATGGTTGCTGTCAGCGGTACAGCCGTCCGCATATAATATGGATTGGAGCAGCTGACGATGTCGATGATTCATACCTTAACCATCTCTACGCAAAAGCATGATGCAATGATTGACATTACGAGCCAAGTAAAGCAGTATGTACGTACCACTGGAGTGAAGGAAGGACAAGTAATCGTTTATTGTCCGCATACAACAGCAGGAATAGCTATCAATGAAAACGCCGACCCAGATGTCGTTATTGACGTGTTGCGAAGACTAGATGAACAGTATCCGTGGCATCACGAGCTTGATCGGCATGTAGAGGGGAATACCGCTGCCCATCTTAAAGCAATTACGACTGGCTCAAGTGCTACAGTAATTTTACATAATGGCGAGCTTATACTTGGTGTATGGCAGGGTATTTATTTTTGTGAGTTTGACGGCCCACGCACGAGACAAGTGATCATAAAGATCATCGCTGATTAACTCCATAAGACTTCTTGTTATATAAATAACATAGCACAGACATACCGAAAGTAGCAGATCTCGTCATATGATGTCGATTAATCGTCTCAAAATGATAGAATATACGGTATAAATAGAAACAGGTGGATCATCGCTCCACCTGTTTCTTCATTTCTTAGACTTAACGAGATACTTTCGTAATGGCTCTGAAACTATTGTTAATAGCCGCTACGTAACATGAGAGAGCACGAACAAAGCAGGCGAATTCCAATAAATTGTAATCTCATTGGTCGCATAGCTTTCCTCATGGTCGGCGTAGCATGCAGCTGGTGCTCGGTTCTGCAAATGCTTTGCTGCATAATCATCCTGCAGGTTTTTGTTAGGCCCACCAGATACCATACCTGGCACAGGAGCCTCTACACCATCACCTATCGACGTACGGTGATGCGGATAAGTCATAGCAGCATGTCCGTATCCGCTAATATAGCTTATCCCGTTGACGTTCATCCCAAGCAAATAATGCACATGGGCAGCAATCGCCGCTTCGTATCGTTGATGCCCTTCAAAATACTGAGCCATGATCAGCAGCATAGCTTGATTCATCACATCCATATTGCTGCCCCATCGATATTGCTCCGGCAGCATCGATATAGAATACCCGTCTCTAGTGCATATGTCAGCCAGCTGCTCGGCGTGGGCAGATAAAGTCTGCTTCAGCTCGCTAACGACCGTTTCAGCTCTTTTATGATTGCAAAGCAAGTAGCTAATCGTGCCGTATCCACCCATATCTGTCCAACCTAAAGCTGTTTTATTAATGCTGGATATTGAAGCATAACGAAGAAAAGCATCATGATAGCTTGGATCACCAGTTGTCCGATACAACTCGGCAGCTGCCCAGTAACGTTCATCCTCATCCTGTAGATCACCATATTCTCCCGTTCCAACATCGGGAGGGTTACGAAAGCCTTCAACCTGAGGGTTCGCCTCCAGCCACTGCCAAGCATATTGCGCTGCATGCAAGCAGCTTGATGCGTAGCGTTCATCATAGGGTGCATACACCCGTGCAGCCATTGCCATCGAGGCAGCAAAGCTAGCTGTAGCACAGGCAGAAATAGGCATTGCATACAAAGCAGCAGTGTCCGCTTCAGGCATCGTATCAATGGGTGGGAACTGCAGCGTTGTCAGCTTATGATACACACCGCCCGTTGCTGCATCCTGCATCTTAAACATCCAATCAAGCTCAACCTTCACTTCATGCAGCAGGTCATCCATGACGTTATTGCTCTCAGGCAGAGGTACTTTTCGCTTGAACGCTTGAGGATACAGCTCGTAGGCAAGCAAAAGATCAGCAACGGCTTTTCCCGCTGCCACAATGTATTTACCATAGTCACCTGCGTCATGCCAGCCGCCTGTGCCATCGAATGTTACTTCCGGCCTTCCATGCAGGTGAACCAAGGAATTATGGCATGCTGCATGCGCCCAAGGGCCAGCGTACGGAGACGTTAGTTCCACACCACAGCGTAAAAAGTAGAACGCCTTTAATACCGCAACTTGCGCATCTTCATACACATGTGGAGAAATCAAAAAAGGCCACGAGCTGCCGTCGTCTCCTTCGATACGATATTGACCCTCACGATTAAAGCTCGTGAAGTCAAGCTTGCATACCGTCGCTCCACTTGCTTCATCATGCTGTGCTGCGGAGCTTTCTCCTACCCAGACGACCTCGTCCGTTTTATTATCAACTAAGCGATACTTGCCTTGCTGACCTTGGATAACAGCTAGCTTGTGATCATTGGGACGATAGCCTAGCTGGTTAATTGCGATATAATGCTGCTTAACCATTCGTATGCCTCCTTGTCTATATTCAAAATGTATGCGCTGTCATAAAACTGCCTGTTACGGTGCTAATCTGTTCATTATTGTAGCATAGGCCCTACTGTTTGTATGTACAAAAAAGCTGTACCTCAACTGACGAAAGGTGATGACCACCGTAGTTTCAGTACAGCTCAAGCATCTTATTGCTGCAGCTGCTTTTCTTTGAGCACCTGCCCGATCAACTCTTGATTTTTCGTTTTGAATCGTTCATTATGCGACGATACCATTCCCCACGTTGTAGCTTCCGGCTCGATATAACACTTAGCTGAGTTCACCGCATTAACCGCATCTTGAAATGCACCTGCGATTAAATGCACCTTGCCCGTGTATTCTACGATGTCTCCCACTGCATAAAGTCCAGGTATCGTAGATTCACATTTGGAATTCGCAACGATATAATACTGACGCTCATCATCACGCTTTGGCGCAATTGTTTTCTCGAATTCCAAGGAATGGTCCCGGTTGTAGCCATGATTAATCAACACATCATCAGGTGTTAATGTAACCGTTTCTTGTGTCTCTGTGTTTTCAACGATTACCTCTGCAATTTCTGTCCGGTTGGAATGTGCCACAAGAGATTTGATTGATGAATGTGTCATAATCGGTACGCCATACTCTCTAAGCTTCTTCACATGCGCTTCATGAGCTGGCAGCTCTTCTCCACGATAAACGACTGTAATATGTGAAGCAATCTCAAGTAAATCACACGCCCAATCGATTGCCGCATTGCCTCCACCGGAGATAAGGATGTTTTTATTTTTAAAGCGCTCAATTCCTTTAACCGTATAATGCAAATTCGACATTTCGAATTTCTCTGCACCTTCCAGGTCCAGCTTCATCGGACTAATAATTCCTCCTCCGACTGCTACGATCACTGTCTTAGAATAATGAAGTTCGCCTGTATTCGTCGTAATAACAAAGCATTGTTCGTCCTTTGCGATCTGTTCTACCTTTGTGTTCAAAACAACCGTAGGGTGGAACGTTAAACCTTGTTTAACCAAATGATCAATTAACTGATGTCCTGGTGTCGCAGGCAATCCTCCAATATCCCATATGAATTTCTCCGGATACACATGCACCTTACCACCCAAATGCGGCTGGTATTCAATCAACTTTGTTTTCATATCTCTTAAGCCTGAGTAAAATGCACTATACAATCCACTTGGGCCACCGCCAATAATCGTTACATCATAGATATCCTGCATTCGTTGATCACCACTCCATCCAATTGATAACATTTCTCAGTTAAGCATATCAAATATAACAGATTTGTTAATGGATTTTCACAATATTGCCTCACTTTTTTTGACAGGAACTTTATTCCTCTCTCATTGAAGGAGCTCAATAGCAGCACTTATATATTCGCGCGAATATGGAAAACCACATTTATCGTTATGGAGTTATGCTAGTCTTATACCATATGATTCAGCGATCATGCCATTGCATCGATCGTCTCCAATATGGCAAAATACTAGTATACTGACCAGCTCAACCATTAGAATTGCTTGCTTTTTACCGCTGGTACAGCACATCTATCGTTTGGAGGTTGGATTGATGAGAACAATGAAGCTTGGAGCATCAAATCTTGAAGTCCCGGTTATTGCAGTAGGCTGCATGCGTATTAATTCGTTAGATAAAAATGAAGCTGAGCGCTTCGTTCAAACTTCTCTAGAGCTTGGTGCTAATTTCTTTGACCATGCCGATATTTACGGTGCTGGTCAATGCGAATCAATCTTCGCTGATGCCGTACATATGAATGATGACGTTCGTGAGAAGCTAATTCTGCAATCCAAATGCGGCATTCGCAAAGGCATGTTCGACTTCTCCAAGGAACATATCCTAAATTCCGTAGATGGTATACTACAACGTTTACGTACCGATTATTTAGACGTGCTGCTTCTTCATCGTCCGGATACACTCGTTGAACCAGAAGAAGTTGCAGAAGCTTTCGATCAACTTGAAAGCTCTGGAAAGGTTCGACACTTTGGGGTATCGAATCAGAATCCGATGCAAATCCAACTGTTGAAAAAATACGTAAAGCAGCCGCTTGTCGCGAACCAGTTGCAGCTTAGCATTACGAATTCGACGATGATCTCTCAAGGCTTCAATGTTAATATGGAGAACGGAGCCGCAGTTAATCGCGATGGCAGCATTCTCGACTTCTGCCGTTTGCATGATATTACAATACAACCATGGTCTCCATTCCAATATGGCTTCTTCGAAGGCGTATTCCTGGACAACGATAAGTTCCCAGAGCTAAACGCTAAAATTAACGAGGTTGCAGCAAAGCATAACGTAAGTAATACAACAATCGCAATTGCATGGCTGCTTCGTCATCCAGCCAACATGCAGCCAGTTACAGGAACGATGAATATAGGCCGCTTAACAGATTGCGTTAAAGCTGGCGATGTTCAACTTTCACGCGAAGATTGGTATTCAATATATCTCGCTGCAGGCAATATTTTACCTTAAGCATTTCTAACAATATAGAGGCTGGGACAAAACTAGCTTCACATACATGCAAACCGAAGTAACGGAACTGAGAAGCCTTATTTCCACATAAAGGCACCCAAAAAAAATGTAACGGAACTCAGCGCCGCTATGAGGTCAATTTGAGGTAAAAAACGCAGAAATTGCACCAATAACGTCTGTGAGTTCCGTTAGCATTTATGGAAGGCTGCTTTTGGTTAATTAACGTCGCTCAGTTCCGTCAGAACTTCAACTTGTTCCTGGTTGATGGAAATTATCGTTTTTTCAGTTAAAATTG